>Ga0214923_10000211_pt1 | contig 90237 bp, 82 predicted proteins | sample LL1510_MetaG_FD_177993 | JGI IMG/M metagenome (GOLD analysis project Ga0214923, IMG submission 177993) | Freshwater microbial communities from Lake Lanier, Atlanta, Georgia, United States - LL-1510 | ecosystem: Environmental > Aquatic > Freshwater > Lake | place: USA: Georgia | collected... | reverse complement strand
ATCGCGTCCTCACTACAGCTTCGCTTGCAAAAGCATGCAATGCGACTTTCAGAGCCTTCAAGCTGGGTTGAAGCCGCTCTTGGGGCAAGTAAGCCGCAGGTTTTTTTCCTTGAAGCAGCGGGCATCACGGTCGATGCTTCACGCCAGGCCTGGGATGCGCCGCTTCGGGAAGACCTCGCTGCCTGGTCGCTGTTGCAAGGCTTGGCCAATTTTCGCGATCAGCAGTTTCAGGGCGAGGTGGTTAATCTGAGCGAGGGAAGGGCGGCTCGACACAGCTTAATGAGGGCGCCCGACGCATGCTTGCACGCCGAGGGATTAGACGAGATTGCAAGGACCCGATCGTCATTTCTTGCCTTTGCCGATGAAATACGCAGCAATCCAGACATCAACCACCTCATCCATATCGGAATCGGCGGGTCTGACCTCGGACCGCGACTGCTTGTGCAGGCGCTTGCACCGCTCAAAACGCATAGCCCTCTGAAGCTTCACTTCGCCGGCAACGGTGACTTGCACGAGCTTGAAGCGATGATTGCCGAGATTGATCCGCTTCAGGCGCAGATTGTTTTATGTTCCAAATCGTTTACCACGCCGGAAACCTTGCTCAATGCCGAGCGCCTCAAATCGTGGATGGAAGCGAGGCAAGCCGGTTTATTTGGCAAGCGATCTGTGGCCGTGACATCAAACCTGCAGGCCGCAGCAGCGTTTGGCGTATCAAGAAGTTTCGCTTTTCCCGATTGGGTAGGTGGTCGCTATTCGCTTTGGTCGCCGATTAGCCTCAGTGCAGCCGCTTTCCTGGGCTCTGAGATGATTCAAGACTTTTTGTCCGGTGCATGGGCGATGGATCAGCATTGGCTAGAGGCTGAACCGCAGCACAACCTGCCTTGGCAACTCGGATTGCTCGATGTTTGGAATCGTAATGCAATGGGCTTTCGTTCGCGTTGTGTGGTTCCCTACGACAGCCGACTTTCGCGTCTTCCGTCTTACCTGCAGCAGTTGGAAATGGAGAGCAACGGCAAGTTTGTTGATCAGGCCGGTGAGGTTTTGGCGTATTCCAGTGCGCCCCTGGTTTGGGGGGAGGCGGGTACCAACGCCCAACATTCCTTTTTTCAATGGCTGCATCAAGGAAGCGACCCGACTCCGGTTGAGTTTGTGCTGGTTGAGAGAGCTGAACACGAACACGCCGATGCGCATCGCCGCCTGCTTGCCAACGCGCTTGCCCAATCACTTGCGCTGATCAAGGGCAAAAGCTTTCATGAGGCTTTGGCTGAAACCGTTAAAACTGCCAATCCGGCCTGGTCGCAAGACAAGATTGCGCCGCATCGCGTTTTTCCAGGTGGACGACCGAGTACGATTTTGTCGATGAGTCGGCTTGATGCGAAATCGCTGGGCGCACTGATTGCGCTTTACGAGCATCGGGTTGCAGTCGCTGGATTTTTGTGGGGTGTCAACCCCTATGATCAATGGGGAGTCGAGCTGGGTAAAGTCCTGGCCATCGATATAGAAGCGCATATGCTACAAAATCGCGATCATGCAGATGCACAAACGGCGCGATGGATCCATCGATTGATCGGAGGCCAGCGATGAAGCCAAGACCTCGTTTGAGCCACATGTTTAGAGGGACGTTTATAGGGATCTTGACAACCCTTGCTCTAGGTTCTGCGCTTGCCCAAATTTGTCCAAATGACCCATACTGCCCAAGGCGTATGGATGGCTATCGTTATCCTTTTCAGCAGCAAACTGCCCTGAACTTCGATCAGGTGTGGCGGCCGCCGGTAATGACCGGGCTACAGATGCGTCGCGACTGGTTTGATGCGGCTGCAAACCCCTTTCGATGGGACATCGGACCGATGACAGGGGTGGGCGCTCCTCAGGTGCTGACCAACCCCTACGGAACTGGCGACCCCTTTCACAGCCCCCGCTTATCGATGACGATCCCGATGGGCTATCGCCGCTAAGCCTTCGATCATGACTTCCGAAGCGAGCCGCCAGCTTCAAATGCCTACCTTGATTCGGACGCGACGATTACCCGCAGCCTTTGGGTCTTGCGGATACAGTAATTCTGAAAAGCCCTTTCCAGTGCTCCGAAGCCTTGTTGATGCCACACCGCCAGTGACGAGGTAATCGACAACCGATTGAGCGCGGCGCGCGGAAAGTTGATCGTTATATTGTTTGTTACCCACGCCATCTGTATGACCCTCGACTACAAAACGCAGGCTTTGCAGTTGCGGTGCATTCAGTGCCTTGGCAAGACGGTCGAGCAAGGCCTTGCTTTCATCAAGGATCGTGGCCGAGTCAAAAGCGAATTGGATCGTCAGGTCGACCATTGCACCCCCATTCAGGGCAGTACTTTGCTGGGGCAGCGGCGATCCCTTGCCCGGACTCTGAAGCGCTGCATTGGCTGCAGCCGGATTACCGATGCTTCCATCAGCACCCTTGGCAGCGCCCGGTGCGTTGGCAGCTCCCGGGCCAGCGCCTGCCTGACTCAGCCCGCCAGACAGCGCCTTGATCATGTCTTCGACGGACAAATCGGCAGAGGGTGCCTTCACGGGTCCGGCTGGCAATTGGGCGCTTGCGGCGGTATTGCTTGCTGCCCCCGCCGACTGCGCGTCCATGGCGCGAGGACCACTGTTGGGTGCCTGAATCGCCTGGACGGCGCCTGCGGCAGGCGCACGCGGGGCCTCGCGAAAGCCTTGAGCAAATCCCAGAGTTGGCAACAGGACAATCACCCACATCCCGCGCCTGAGTCGTGTTGAGAAAACAATCTGCATGCTAGGGCTCCCAGAATTCGTCAAGCCACTGCTGACATCCCGCACGATCCAGTCCGCAGGCGATCGCAAGCATCATGGCAATACGCAGTTTATGCGCTGCCAAGCCCCTCGCAGTCAAGTTTCCAAGTTGATCATCGTCAAACATGCTGCTGTTTCGGGTGATGCCACCAGGAATCCATCGACTGCATCGGCCAAGCCATACGCCACGCCTTGCAAGGGATTGAAGCGCAGCGCGCGAGCCCGTTGGCGCATTGCCATTGCCAAGCCCTGCATGAACGATCGCTTTTGCTCCCGCGCGAACGAAGGCTTCAATCGCAACCTCATCCGAGCCTGCATAAGCCGGAACTAGATCGACGCGCGGCAGCTCGCAGGGATCGGGTACCTTCAAGGGTCGAACACGATGGGCAGGCCTGAACCAACGCAGGCTCTGATCGGCTACCTCGCCCAGTGCACCTTCAAATCCGCTGTCGAAGGCTTCAGTGCTGCTGACATGCCGTTTGGTCACTAGGAGTGCGCTGTGAATACGACCGTTCATCACAACCATGGTACCGCGCCCAACAGCGCCCGGATGAAGCGCTACGGTGCAGCCATCGATCACATTGGCCGGGCCGTCTGCCGAGTAAGCGCTTGCCGGTCGCATTGCTCCCACCACGATAACCGGCTTTGGCGATTGAACGCTCAGGTGCAAAAACGCTGCCGTCTCCTCGAGGGTGTCGGTGCCATGGGTAATCAGCGCTGCGCCGATGCCAGGGTCAGCGAGTGCCTGCTCAACCGTTCTGAGCAAACTGAGCCAATGCTCAGGCGTGAGGTCGTAACTGCCAAGCTGAAAGGCTTGCTGCACCTCAATCCGATAGCGCGTAGCAAGCTCCGGTATCGAGGCAAGAATCGCATCCACCCCCAGACTTGCGGGCCTGTAGTGCGAAGCGGTGGTGGCGTCGCTTGCGCGGCCGGCAATCGTGCCACCGGTACCGATGAGTGCGATACCCAAATCCTTGTGCATAGCATCAGGCCTTGAGGAGAGAGGCAAAGTGCGGATAGGTCTCGGCAATTTCATGACGAACCCGTCCTCTTATCAGAGCAAGTCGCTTGGTGTCCGGGTCGGGCGTTTGCCCCATATCCTGCGCAAGGTCGAAATCAAAACCTGTTTGATCGTTGACCTCTTCAAGGCTGTGGCCAGGGTGGATGCTTTGCAGCAGGAAGCGTCGCTTTACAGGGTTGAAGCGAAACAAGCAAAGTCCAGTAAGCAACGCAAAGGGCCCGCCCGGACGGTAGTCAGCATCGCGCTTGATGCTGCTTGCTGAAACGAAATCAACCCGTGGCACAAAGACTCGCCGGCTATGTTCTTCACGAAAGAGAATCACGCGGGGAATCAAGTGATAAAGGTAGGCCGACCCAAAAGATCCGGGCCAGCGGACCTCGGTTCGCGGGTAAGTTCCTGTGCCTACCAAATTGATATTCGCTTCTCCATCGATTTGACCACCGCCAAGGAAAAACGCATCAATCCGCCCGGTTGCCGCCATATCAAAGAGCTCGACCCCACCGTTGGTGAATGCGTTGTGTGTTCGAGAACCGAGAATCGACACCCGGGTGGGGCTGCTAGCAGAGTCGACTTCACTGAGTGCGCGTGCAAGCAGCGCGCCGCTTCCGGGTATAGGCGATGAGGCCCCGACCGCAACATGTCGCACCCCGTGCAGAAGTTGGGCAATCACATCGATCCATCGCTCAAGTGGCAGTATCTCTTGCGTGGATTCACGCTCCGCAACGGTGCTCATGCCTGAATTGCGAGGTCTCGGTCCAACGCCAGGCCGTGCAGGCTCATCAGTTCGTCGAGGCACTCGCGAAAGCCGGCCTCAGAGCTCGCCATTTTCGCGTAGCGTCGCAAAAAAGCGATGTCGGCACGGTATTGTTCGCCGAATGACAAAGGCCGCGCGCCGCCTGCAACAAGGCTTATGCCATCCACATAAACTGCAGGCAGGGTTGCTCCGGCGCGAAGCGGGTCTTGTATAAAATCAAGATCGATCTGCGCTTCCACTGTAATCAGGCTCTGCTTTGACGCATGCGCGAGCAACACACCATCGCGATCGCGTCCGACAAAAACATTCCCGTCGCGGTCAACAGCTTGCGCGTGAAAGAGCGCGATGTCCGGACAAATTGGCGCAACCGCCACCATGCGATCGCCTGGCATGAAGGGATTGTCGATCAGCTTCCAACTGTCACGATGTTTGAGCAGATCGCTATCGAGTATGCCCCTCAAAGGCATGAAGGGAATGCCTTTCTGGCTTGCCTGAAAGCCCGCATAAATCGCCGGACATGTGCCATCAATAAGCTGGATTGAACCCTCGCGGACCGCTGCGGAAAAACGGGGAGCGGCGCCTGCCTCGCCCAGACTTATCGCTGATGTTTCAAGGGTGGATACGCAGCCTGCACCAATCAGCAAGTCAGCCTGCAAGCCAGATATCGGCAGGCAAATCAGATGCAAATCCTTCACACCTTGTGCGATGAGCGCAAGCGTGGCGGCAAGCGCGGCGCCCGTTTCCTCCTTGCCAATTGCGAGACGGCAAGCATCCTTGATCGGCTTGAGCAATTCACGAAGTGGCAGCGGAGCGGCAATGGTCATGGTTCGAATTCCTTCTTGGACGCATCAAGCTTGGGGGCAGGAAGCTGCTCACGCCCCGGTGTTCTGGAAAGCATAACAGGAAAGGGTGTACCAAAAAAGCCTTCCCGGGGAACCAGGCCAAGGGCCTGAGTTTGCTCGGCTGTGAAGGCTTGGGGAATTGAGTGGACCATGCCTGCGGGTACGCCAGCAAGCATCAGTTCACGCCAAAGCATCGGATGCCAACGGGCGCTCAGAGCATCGCTAATGATCTGGTGTAAAAGGCCACGATGAGCAACACGTTGCGAAGGATCGAGAAATCGGGGGTCATCGATGAGTGCGTGAAGTGCCAGAAACCGGCAGAGCTTTGCAAACTGGCCATTGTTCACCACCCCAATAAAGATCCGCTCGCCGCGGATCATGAAGCTCTCGTAAGGCGCAATATTGGGATGGGCATTACCCGATAAACCAGGGTTGATGGCTTGCATCCACCAATTGGCTGCATGCGGGTGCATCAATGCCAGGCCGCTTGCGTAGAGATTGGCATCAACACGCTGGCCGAGGCCGGTCTGTTTTCGAAAGGTCCACGCAGCCAAAATTCCGATCGCTGCATACAAGCCGGTGGTGATGTCACACAATGGAACACCCACTCGGGTAGGACCGGTTTCGTCGTGTCCATTAATTGCCATGATACCGGTGAGTGCTTGAGCGACCGCGTCATAGCCGGGAAGACCGCTAAGCGGGCCTGCCCATCCAAAGCCTGAAATATTGGCGTAAATCAGAGCGGGCTGTCTCGGCGCCAAAACGGTTTCATAGTCAAATCCCCAGCGCGCCATGCTGCCTTGCAGAAAGTTTTCGATGAGCACATCGGATTGCTCAATCAGTGCATGCAGTCGCGTCCGATCGGCTTCATTATCAAAATTAAGAACGATGCCTTTTTTGTTTCGGTTTAGGCCCATGAAATAGGGTGCAGACCCTTCTTCCCCCGGCTTTCCAAGTCTGCGGGTCTCGTCTCCGGCAGGGGATTCCACTTTAATCACGTCAGCGCCCAGATCGCCAAGCACTTGCGCACATAAGGGTCCCGCCAACACCCGGGAGAGGTCCAGCACCCGCATACCTGAAAGTGCAGCAGGCGGCGCAGATCGTGTGTCCGCGTCAATGGGCGCCGTGTCTTCTGTGGCAGCTGCGCTGTCTTGTTTGATTGAACGGTTCATTTCAAGACTGATTGCTAATCAAGGCTTCGACGCTCGAAATAGGGCATCGCTTGACTCTAGCATGTTGGGCAACTGGTTCTAAGCGGGGATGAAGTGCAGCTTTATCGACCCACACCTGGATCGGGATTTTCCTACAGGGCACGGTCTTGATCTGAAGCAATTCGGACCGGTAAGGCCTTGGATCGCAGCCTCTACCGTCCATTCTTCCACCCACAACGCTTTGGAGAAAGCTATGACATTTCGTTATCCGATTCAGCGCCAAGTCCGACGTCAGCAAGGGCAAGGGATGACTGAATACCTAATCGTTGTTGCGTTGATTGCGGTTGCAGCCATCGGTGTCTATGGTTTTTTTGGTCAGACGCTGAGAAATCAAACGGCTGGAATTGCGCTTGAGCTTTCTGGCCAAAGTGCAAGCGAAGCGGTTAATCAGGCAAAAAGTGCTGCCACGCAGGCCCAAAGTACTGCATCTCAACGCAGAGGACTTGAGGACTACGGTTCGGGCAATCGCTAGCCAGAACCATTCATTTGCAGATCAAGAAAAGCATGGGCAGCCCTCTTTCGCGGTTCAGAAGCCTGCCCGACTCGCAGCGGGGGCAAATTCTTCCATTAGGTTTGCTACTGACGGGCCTGCTGGCAAGTCTTGTCTTCTTCTTCGGCCAACATGCGCTGGACATGAACCGTATACATCATCGGCAGAATCTTGCTGATGCTGCAGCGTTCAGTGCTGCAACCTGGCGTGCCCGTGCGCTCAACTTCAATGCACTGGCCAATCGTGCTTTGATCGCGCAAGAAGTCTACGCAGCGCATCTGACTGAGGCGAATGCGTGGTCGGCTTACGCAAAAATGCTGGCTGAGCGTGGACAAGCGCTAAGTGAAGTCTTCCCCGCTGCGCAACCCGCAGCTATTGCTATTGCACAGCTTGCGAGTGTCGATCAGCAGATGCTTCGCCAACTGAGCGAGCTCGAACTGTTTGCCAGGACTGCGCCGGGCTTGGGTTTGAATGATCAGCTTGCCGCTGCTCAATATGCTTTTTTGCGATCAGCTGATGGCTTCGGTCTGTCTGCGATCGCCAATGAGGTCGTTCAAAGTGCCGATCGAAGCGCTTTCGCGCACACGGTTGCAGGTGACCGTTTTTCGCAGGCATGGACCGCTGTTGAAACCGAGCAGTCCAAGGCGCAAAGAAGGCAACTGGTGTGGCGATCGCTTCAAGGTGGGTCGACCGAGGCGACCAATCCAGGCCCTGAGCTGATGATCGATCGTCGGATTGAGGACCAGATTGCTCCTATTCCCACACTCAACTGCATCCCCAAGAGCCTCAAGCAACTGACTGCGCGCCTGGTCAGGGAGTCAAGCCTTGAACAAACTGAAGCCGGTTGGCTATCCTCTCAAACCTTGTCACTTCACGGTTGGCGTCGTGGTTCCCTGCTTCCCGTTTGCGGTGAACGAATTGAACTCAGCCCGATCGCTTGGTCTGAGAACGTTCTCAGAAACGATTCGCAAAGCCAATCGGATTCGCCCGGCCCGCATGCCGAAACTCTATCGACCGATCCGGGATGGCAAAACCCTCATGCCCAAGCTGCGGCGAAAAGTGATTCACAGCGGCTTCATACTTATCAAGGCGCGGGGCGCTTGACGCGCATTGACCCACGATCCATACCGGGACTACGCCACCCGCTGCGCGTGCTTGTCACCGTCAAACAAGGCGCTTTGAATCAACCCAATCAAAGTTTTGCCGCTGCATGGGTATTTCATCCTGACGGATCTCTTGAGGATGCTGAATCAATCGGCTACTGGCTCTTTCCGAATTGGCAGGCGCGACTGAGCGTACTCAGTGAAGAGGAGTTCGATCGGGTGAAACGGGATGATCGATTGCCATGAAGCCAGACAACCTGAAGCTCAGTTTGGCTCAATCACGTTTAATCAAGCCATACCGAGAAAGCGGTCAGGCATTTGTCGAGATGATCGTGTTCATCGGTGTCGTTCTACTACTTGTTACAGCTGTACGAGTCTTCGCACGTATCGCTGCCGCAGATGAGAATCAAATCGCAGAAGCACGGTGGCTCACTTTTCATTGTGCGTATCGTGAAATCCATTGCAACGCGTTACCAGAAACTCATGGCTCTGTAGACTCTTTGCTGGGCCAGGAACTTAGCCGGCGCCTTGCTGCTAGCGAGTTTGACGCGGGGGCATCGCTTCTGCAGCGTTATGCCTCGCTAACGTCACCCACTCATCCTCCAGAATCCATCGCGAAGGACTTTAGCTATCAGGTGCGCGATGGAATCAGGGTCGCCGAGGTTACTTCTACCCTTGAAACAAATGCGCGCGAAATCGAGCTTGGACTTCCAGGAAAACTCGTGCTCGCCCCAAGGCGTTTGGCCTCACTCGCGGGAACATGGAATCTCGATGCAGATGAGAACGGTGAGGCTGAAACGATTCAGCGCGCAGCGCGCGGGGTTTCGCTACCCGGGCAATCGGTTATCGACGGCTTGCTGAGTATCAATCAAAGCCTGCGCGACTTCCTTCAGTTTTTTGGCCTTGAATCCATCAAGACCAATTGGTCCGCTCGTGAAGTGAGGCCCCTTCCGAGAACGATATCGCAAGATGATGCACAGAGGGCTGGTTGCCCCGAGTGCCAGAAAAATCCTTGACGCTGAGGCATGTGTGCTCAACGCACCAGATCATTCCATGCCTGCTATGTCCAGTCGAAAACTTCGCCTCGCCATGATCCTATCTTGCTTTGCGATTTCCATCGCCGACGCGAAGCCAACGCTGCAGGTCGATGGAACTTGGCTTCTCGTGGACATGACAAAACAAGAAGCTCTCGCTAGACGCGAAGCGTCCCAATGTCGCAGTGAGCTCGAGAGCCTCGCATTGAATGCCGCTGCCCCGTTGATTGGTATCAACTGGCTACATCGAGATCGGTGCATAAGGGATTGGCTTCCAACCGCAGCTTGGCCACTTAGGCCAAGCCTGGCATTCGCAACGCGATTAAAGCAGGCTGGATTCGCCGAACTACGGTCAGACAGCAAAGGCTCGCCCCAAAGCGAAGCGAACGGTGACTTGAGCCTGACTCTTGGCAAAAACACAAAAAGTGCAAGCTCTACTGTGTGGATTTACTGCAGTGCATCGACCTGTCGAATCTATGCCAGCGAAATTCGAAGGACTTTCCTTGCAAACCCCCCGTCAGGATCTTGAGGTCTGAGCCATGAAAGCGAGTCCCAGCATGCAAAGCGTTCAGCGTTCACCTAGCAGTCATGGTTTTCAGGATTGGCAACGACGATCTCGAACTCAGGCTTTCAGTGTTATAACTGGTTGTCTTCGAACTGTCCTCGACTTTTGGAACGCGCCGGGGCGATTTCGGTGGCCGCTTTTTGCTCTGGCGCTAGCAGGCGCGCTTGCATCCGCTGCGATGCTAAGCCCACACCTTCGAATAGACGCCGAACCCACTCTCCCGCCGCCCCCGTCACAGATCGAAGTGATCGTGGCCAAGCAAAGTTTGAATCCGGGTGATGTGTTGTCGAAGGATAATCTTGCTGTCGGCAAGGTGCAAAAAGACTTCTACGATGAGGCCATGCTTTCGCCAGATCGATTTTCAGATATCGATGGCCTCGTGATGATGCAAACGTTGGCACCTGGTCAGGCGCTTTGGACAACACATCTTGCTAAACCAGAGCATCGGCACCCCTCTTTAGGTCTCCGCCGCATACAGCTCGTCTTAGATGATCGCTACGGATTCAAGCAACTCCCATTGCCCGGTGATTTCGTCGATTTCTATTGGCAAGCCTCGCAAAACCAGCTGTCCAGCCTGCATCCCCCAGATCTGCACAGCTATCTTGTCGAAGATGTGCGTCTCGTTTCGATAAAGCGAAGCGCTGAACCTTTGACTCAAAACTCATCAAGGCGGCAAGACCGAGGTCCATGGATTCACATTGAAGTCGAAGTTCTGCCCGAGCAAGCACTCAAGTTATTGAGAGCTTCTGCGCAGGGTGCATTGCAAATGGTTTTACGAAACCCAAACGATCGCTCCCTGGGTTCACCACAGACAAAGCATTCATCGCCAGAAAAAAACAGCATATACCCTGGTCCAGCGCAAAGTCATCCATTGAAAGCGGCGGCTGATCGCGCCAAAGTCCGCGATCAACCGGCACCTGTAGCCTCGGTGCAGTTGCAAAGCCCGGTTCGGGTCGAAGTTATCCGAGGTGGTCAACGCATGCTTGAGCCGATTCAAAGCTTGCACAAGGATCCGAACGTCACAACAGCGCAAAACGGTCTAGCGCAAGAACGCGCCAATGTGCTTGCGTCCGATCGCTCTCGTCTATCGACACAGAGCGGAGGAGATCTCAATCAAGAAGTCATTGATGCCCTTAGGCGACTGGCCAAGCCTGCCGGCACCGAGGCGGGGGTGCTCGAATGATCCGATATGGCAGAAGACTCTTTGGCGCACTGATGGCTGCCTTTTGCATGGCTCAGGCCTCTGCAAACCCAGCTGTTGAGCCAAGGCAGCGCTACCAACTCCTTGTGGGTGACTCGGTCCTCATTCCCACGCATGGCATGTACAGGGTATCGGTGGGCAACGCGCGGGCAATTCAAGCGGTTCCGGTTGATCAAAACGAATTGTTGTTGATTGCGGAGGCGGCCGGATTTTCAAGGGTTCATGTTTGGGAAAAGGGCAGCGTTAAAAGTCTTGAGGTCACCGTTTTGTCATCTCATCTAGAGCGTGTTCTCGAGGAGGCAAGGGCTGCACTCGCGGTAGATTCCAAGCTACGCGTTGAACAACAGGGCAACCGTGTTGTGGTTGACGGCGTCTCGATGAGCTCAGCCGAGCGTCATCGGCTTGGAGAGTTGGGCAAGCGCTACAGCGAGTTGACGGTACTGGCGCATGGCAGCTCGGCCGAATCAATCGCGCAAGTAGATCTCTACTTTGTCGAAGTCAAGCGGGAGAAGCTTGATCAACTCGGCATTCGTTGGAATCCCTTCGCTCAAGGGCCTAGTGCCGGTTTGGCGATGGATCGATCGAATCCGTTTAGTTGGACGCTTGGGATAGCAGCCCAGTTAACCTCGACACTCCAGCTGCTGCACAACGAGGGCGATGCGGTTGTACTTGCAAGGCCCAGTCTGACGGCAAAACTGGGGTCATCTGCGCGCTTTGTTGCTGGTGGCGAACTTCCGATTCCTGTAAGCAGCGCGCTTGGGCAGGGTTCTGTTTTGTTCAAGGAATACGGGATTCGAATCGAGTTGACGCCATCACATGTCAACGGCGATCTGCTCAATTTGAAGCTTAGCGCAGAGATTTCATCCATCAACTTTGAGACGCAGGTCAAGGATGTACCAGGCATATCGAAGCGCCGAAGCGAGTCTGAGATACAAATTCGCTCTGGGGAAACACTGGTTGTGGCTGGTTTGATTTCGGATGATGTTGCAAAGAATTTCGAGCGATTGCCTGGGGTGAGTGAGCTGCCGGGTATTGGCGGGTTGTTCCGATCAAGGCATTTTCGTGATCGGAACACCGAGTTACTGTTGCTGGTAGCGCCCCGCCTTCTGCCAGTGAAGCAGCGCAAGGATGCCTCCGATGAATGACTTGGTGATTGAATGGGGGAAAGCGGGCGAGGAAACGCAGCGCGTATCTTTTGGTGAAAAAACCCTAATGATTGGACGTGCTGCGAACTGCACACTTCGGCTTCGCGGATGGGGTATTGCTCGGGAGCATGCCTTGATCTTCAAAATTGACGCGCAAAGCTATATTCGTGACTTGGGGGGTATCGGTGGGGTTCGCGTTAACGGCGAGCGGGTGCGAGATTTTGGGCCGCTGAGTAAGAACGACAGCATTGAAATTGGGAGCTACATCCTTCGCGTTGCGTCAACAATCGATCGGGCAAACGACCCTAACAAGCACTTGCAGAGCGGCCCCACAAGCCATGAAACCAGCACATCGACAAATAGTGCGCCTCCACTGATTGGACCCACGCGCGCTGCAACATGCCAAGCGTCCTTAGTCTGTATGGACCGATTCACCGAGGGGCCGGATACCACTGAGGAACTTTGTTTACCGAGTGCCGATGTGACTCGTGCTAAGAGGCCAGAACTAGCTCTGGGGCAAGTGGACCGAGTTCAAATCGGTGATTGTGGCAGCGTTAGCCCTGAATTGTTAATGGAGCGCGATAAACGACTTGCCAGCCACGTGAGCTGGTTACGCGCGGCGCTGCTCGCAGAGCTTGAACGTCAAGGCACACGTGTTGATCGCATGAGCCATGATCGCCTCGAAGATGACCTTGCTGGGATTTGCAAATCCTTACTTTCGCCGGAGCGCTGTCGGAACGCGGACTTGTCAGCACTTAGTTCATCAGAGCAGCTTGGACTCATTCGAGCCACGCTCGATGAATGCCTTGGTTTAGGTCCGATTCAGGCCCTTTTGAACGACCCGGAAATCAGTGAGATTATGGTTAACGGTCCTAGCACGATTTTTGTCGAACGTCATGGGCAGCTTCGTCGAATATCGCTACAATTTTCATCGGAACAATCACTGAGACAGGTAGCTGAACGCATTGCCTCCCAAGTCGGTCGTCGACTCGACCTTGCTGCACCAACCTTGGATGCACGGCTTCAAGATGGGTCACGCGTCAATCTCGTCTTACCGCCCCTTGCCACGCAAGGTACGCACATCACGATTCGGAAGTTTTCGCGAAGAATGCGGAGTCTTTCAGACCTTGTATCAAGCGGAGGAGCAAGCCCAGCGCTCGCAAGCTTTTTGGCTTGGGCCGTGCAAAACCGATTGAATCTTCTCGTTGTGGGTGGGACGGGCAGCGGGAAAACGACATTGCTGAATATGCTGGCAAGCGAGATTCCCCACGATCAACGTGTGATCACCATTGAAGATGCCGCAGAGTTGCAGTTTGACCACCCTCATTGCGTGACGCTTGAAGCAAGAGCTGCAGGCCATGAAGGTTCAGGCTGTATAACCATTCGCGATTTGCTGAGAAATGCGTTGAGGATGCGTCCTGATCGCATCATGATTGGCGAGTGCCGCGGTGGCGAAGCTCTCGACTTGCTCCAGGCCTTAAATACCGGTCACGGCGGCTCAATGTCGACGATTCACGCCAACTCTCCGCGTGAAGCGCTTGGTCGATTGGAGGTGTTGACCTTGCTTGCAGGGCTTGATTTGCCAGTTGACGCGGTGCGAGGCCAAATCGCCTCGGCCTTTCAGCTCGTTGTCCAGACAAGGCGCTTTGAGGATGGAAGTCGAAAAGTCTGCTGTGTAAGCGAACTGACAGGTCTAGAGGGTGGTCGATACCGGATGCAGGATCTTTTTCAACTTGACATGGACTCGGGAATCGCTTCGCAGGATTACCGCAGTTGCCTGAGTACACCAAGCTGTATTGAAACGACGATCGGAGTCGTCAAGCGTCCTTGGATTGAGCATTTTCAAAACGACCGCTTCGTCCACGAGCAGCAATCGAGCCATGCAAACGCCGCAGGCGATGACCGACGTATGGGTTCGAGCTTGCTCGCTGCTGACTTGGGACAATTGGCAAAGGTTGCAGCCTAAGTGGTTCTTGATATTGGGATCGGCCATGTTTTTGCCTGGGGTCTAATGCTGCTTTGCATCATCATTCTGCTTGTGCAGATCATTCCTTTCGTCATCGATCTCTTTCGCGTTTTTATCGATTGGTGGGATTTTCAGCTCGGCAGTCTGGATAAGGAATCGCGGGGTGGACTGCAGTCTGAGGGTTCCCTGAAGTTCTTTGCGCGAAGGCCTGGACGACTGTTGTATTTATTTTCGGTTTGCGTGCTGTTCTCTATCCTTTTTGATCGATCAGCGATTTTGGCGATTGTCGTCGCCTTGCTTGGGCTTGCTGCTCCCATCCTTCTTCACTACAAACAGTCGCAACAGCATCGCATTGCGATAGAGCAAGCCTTGCCCGATGCAATGACGAAGCTTGCCGCCTTGATCGGCGCTGGACAGCCGCTTCACCAGGCGATCGTTGAGCTTCCTGAGCGTGTGGATCCTGCCTTGCGGCCTTGCTTTGCTCAGCTTCGTTCGGATCTGAAACTTGGTATCAGCCTGTCAGATTCGCTCAAGCGGCAGGAGCGGCGACTTGATCTCCAAGAATTCACAGCCTTTGCGAGTTGTCTTCGTGTTGGCCTTTCAACGGGCGGCACACTCGCGCCGAGTATTGAACGGCTCGCTCGCGACATGCGCAATCGGCTCAACCTACGGATGAAACTTCGCGTGCTGACGGTGCAGGCACGCGGTCAAGCCTGGATTATGTCTGCATTACCCTTCCTGATTCTTATAGCGTTATCAGTAGTCGACCCGAGCAGTTTTGAATTTTTGCTCAACACCAATCCGGGGCGAAGCGCCTTGTCATTAGCGCTAGGCATGAATGTGTTGGGCGCCTTTTGGGTCAGGCGTTTATCGCAGTCGAAGTGGGTCTAGTTCCGAAATGCAGTCTTCCGGATCCATCATCTTGCTTGGAGCCTTCATTGTGCTTATGACAGCCTGTCTGTATGCGATTGGTCTCGCATGGCTCAAGCGATTTCAGCAATCGGTTGCGGACAATCTTCAGTCATCAAAGCTTGAACATTTTGTGAGCTTTGTTCGCTTTAACCCCGCGGAATTCCTGATTCGCACTGGAAAGCGAATGATCGGCCTTCATGGAGCCGAATTTGAGGCGCGCTTTCTCCTTGCCTGCCGCTTCATTGTCGAAGCTGAGGGTGCTCAACAAAGCATGTGGAGGCTAACGCTATCAAAGGGTCAGGACCATCAGATCTTGAAGCTCGGTCTTTACTTTTACGTTTTGGCAGTTCTGATTCTTGCCTTGTGGTGCGTTCAGACACTGTCGGCCTTGGGTGCAGGCGGGATCAATACGACAAGCCCTGATTGGCCTCTTGAAGCAGGCTCGGTGCTTGTGGTGTGGCTTGCTCTGTTTGTCGGCCTTGCCCGATTAGCAGCTCTACAGATGAACACGAAGGTCGATCTGTTGCGTCATCGACTCGAAATTCGGTTGCCGAATTTGCTCGATTTATGGGTGATCGGGCTCGAGGCAGGTCAAGCGCCTGGAGCGTCCTTACTTTCTGCGCTGGAACAAAGCCATAGCTCGGCCTTTGAACCGGTGCGCCGAAGGCTTAAACGCGAGCTCGAAGGCGGACTCGCTGTTTCGGATGCGATGTCGAATCTAGGCAAAGCCTTATCGATCAAAGCTTTTACGTCGCTTTCGCAGTTACTAGACATTGCGGTGACCCAAGGTGGACCCATCGCCGAGCGTCTCAAGCAGTTCGCAGAGCAAATGCGGCTGGAGATGTTCCTGGCAGCGGAAAACGACGCACTTAAGGCGCCCCTGAGACTCCTGGCTCCACTTGTGATGCTCATTTTTCCGTCCACCTTCATCGTGCTTCTGTTTCCGGTTTTTTATCAATTGATCAAGGAGTTCGGAGGTTGAACAAAACTGACGAAGGGGCATTAGAAACCGAGGTGGCGTTAACGCGATTCTGGCAGAGGCTTCTCGGATTAAGTCCGCTTGGAAAACTCGGTGAAAAGCACCTTGGATGGGTCTTCATACCGCATTGTCAAATGATTCATACCTTCAGTTTGCGGCGACCGATTGATTTGGAGTGGATTGACCGAAACCGTAACGTTATTCGGCGCGACACGGCGGTGCCACCGCGTTCAATTCGATCATGCCCCGGAGCCTTCGGAGTGCGTGAGCGATACGCCTTCGGCGCAAGTCGGTCCCAGGGTGGTTGGGGCACCAGCGAGACACTGATCGCACTTCCGTTCTTCTTGTTGATTTGTTTTGTTGCGATTCAACTGAGTTTTATCGGGATCGCTAATCTTCACCTCGGTCATGCGCTGCGAGAAGGTTTGAGGAGCGCGGCCGCTGAGCTGTCGAAGCCGACTAGCAATGTCGGCAAAGAGATGAATCAAAATGGCGACGCCATACAGACAATGTTTGTGCAGCAAGCAATCGCCTATGCAGCGTTTGATCAAGCGATTGAACGCGGCTTGAGAGCTTGGTCAGGTTTTTACGGAGAAGCGAGCGCAACAGGTCGCGGCAGTTTATTGAAATTGGAAGGCAGATTCCGGGCTGCAAGGCTTGAATCGAGCACAAGCGCCGATGAAGCGTCAGAAGCGGCTGACCATCTTGTTGGTGAACTCGGTTACTGGATGCCCCTTAAACTGCCTCTTATCGGGCGCTCCATGTCGCTCGTGATGCCGTTTACAAGCCACTGCGATACGCTCAACACGCGCATCCGACTTTGTGTCGAAGAAGCTCGATGGTATCTGCGGATGGAAAAGCATGCGCGCATTCCATTACCTGAGATCGGATTGGCTGGTCGACTTAACTCGGATCACGATCCATTCGTCTCAAGTCGAGATTCGATAAACTCGGGCGATGGCGCAATGAGCCCGATTGCTGAAACGTCTGGCTTGGGTTCGGGTCCGGAAGCTGCGGAACCCAACCCGCCTGATGCTTGGGCTCAGGCAGCGATTGACCCGAAAAATCCTGGACGTCTGTATCCATCGGATTCGGCTAAACCCGGCACGCCGCAGACCATCGAAGCACTTCTCGCCGAAGCCAGCGTTAGCAAGCAAACTCAAGCCGATCGCCATCAGGCGATCGATGTCCAGTGCGGCATACAATTCGGCTCTTGATCGCATTTCCTCGAAGGGTTTCTTTGCTATGAACATCACCATGATCGGAACAGGCTACGTGGGCCTTGTCACCGGAGCCTGCCTCGCTGATATGGGCAATGAGGTCCTTTGCGTCGATGTTGATCTTCGAAAAATTGATCGGCTGCTGTCCGGTGAGATCCCGATCCATGAGCCCGGCCTCGACAAAGTGGTTCATCGTAACGTTGCCGCCGGCAGATTGCGCTTTAGCTCGGATCCGAAGGCCGGCGCGCTTTTTGGCGAGATACAGATGATTGCTGTTGGCACACCGCCCGATGAGGACGGGTCGGCTGATTTGTCCTACGTGCTTGAAGCAGCGCGGAGTATCGCGCAGCACATGGACGGTTATCGCTGCGTGGTTGACAAATCAACGGTGCCGGTCGGCACCGGCGATAAGGTCCAGACGGTGATGACCGAAACGCTCGCCAGCCGCGGGCTTGAGCTTCCTTTTTCGGTCGCTTCCAATCCGGAGTTTCTCAAAGAGGGCGCCGCGGTTGAAGATTTTATGAAGCCCGACCGCATCGTGCTCGGGGTGGAGGATGAGCGCGCAGAACGTATTTTGCGAGAGCTCTATGCCCCTTTTCAACGTAATCATGAGCGCACCTTCGTGATGCGCAGGCGGGCTGCAGAACTGACCAAGTACGCAGCCAACGCGATGCTTGCTACCCGTATTTCTTTCATGAACGAACTTTCTCGCTTGGCTGAAAAGGTCGGTGTCGATATCGAGCAAGTCCGTATTGGTATCGGTTCAGATAGCCGGATTGGCTATAGCTTTCTTTACGCCGGTGCAGGCTACGGCGGTTCCTGTTTTCCCAAGGACGTGAAGGCCCTAATCCGCAGTACCCAAGAGCAGGGCATTGAACCGGCGCTGCTGCAAGCCGTTGAGGCGGTTAATCAAACGCAAAAGCTTGTGCTTGTGGACAAAGCGGTTCGTCGATTCGGCGACTTGCAAGGGCTTCGTTTTGGGGTCTGGGGTCTTGCCTTCAAGCCCAATACCGACGACATGCGCGAGGCGGCATCAAGGGTGGTGATCGAGTCATTGTGGGAACATGGTTGTGAGATCGTTGCCTATGATCCTGTTGCCATGGACGAGTGTCGTAGGATTTATGGCGATCACCCGCAATTGTCGTTGGCAGGCACCCCGCTTGAGGCTGCACGATCGGTCGATGCTTTGTTCATTCTGACGGAGTGGAAAGAGTTTCGATCGCCCAACTTCCAAGAACTTAAGCAGAGGATGAAGCAGGCAATCATCTTTGATGGTCGAAACCTTTATGAGCCGCAGCTTGTCAGAGATCGCGGGTTTGAATATTGGGCCATCGGCAGACCCTGATCGAGCCTGCCCAAAGCTTGTTTTTGTCGCGCCCGGTCTGATGGGTCGGTAAGTTGGCAAAGTCGCCGCGCTTGGTTCCACCCAACAGGTCCTCCGCTGCGGCTTCGGATTCCTGTGCTGTACTTGATGCGGAGAGCCTTATTGAGCGTTTGCGCTCGCGACTTGACGATGCCAGCTTGCCCTCTGGCGAGCGCGTCGTTGCGCATTGCGATGGAACCAACGAGATTCTTACAACGCTTGCTGCAAACCATGAAACGCAGTGTCTGATCTGGTTGGCCCTCGCTGTAGGACTGATCCCGAAAGACGAACTCCTCAATCTTGCTGGCGATGAGCGTCAAGGTCCGGTGGCAGCCTTGCGGTCGCTGCTGCTGATGCAAACCGTGCCTGCCGGTGGCGGAAAACGTGATCTTGCTGAACAAGAGTTGATACGGCGCATGTTTTTAGCGATGAGCGCCAATGCGCAAGTGGTGTTGGTGAGGCTTGCCTCAAGGCTTCAAACGCTGCGTTATCACGCACAGAGCAAGTCCAAACCCTCAGCCGAGCAGGCTCGTTTCACTTTAAGGGTGCTCGCTCCTTTAGCAAACCGCCTCGGGCTCGGGCAACTTAAATGGGAGATGGAGGATCTTGCATTTCGCTTCTCTGACGATGTTTCCTATCAGACCATCGCGAAAGCACTCGATGAAAAGCGCAGAGATCGCGAGACTTTTATTCGACTGCTCGCCGATGAGGTGCGCAATGGCCTAAGGCAGGCAGGCCTTGAGGCAGAAGTCAGCGGAAGGCCAAAGAACATCTATAGTATTTATAACAAAATGCGGCTCAAGCAACTTCCAGTAGAACGGCTGCTGGACCTTCGCGCCCTAAGAATCGTTGTATCAACGATCGATCAATGCTATGCCGCGCTTGATTGGGTTCACAAGCGATTTTCGCCTTTGCTTTCGGAATTCGATGACTACATTGCCAGGCCCAAGCCAAACGGTTATCGGTCGCTGCATAGTGTTGTGCTTCACGACGATGCCCGTCCGGTTGAATTCCAAATTCGCACGCTTGCGATGCATCGCGAGGCCGAGCTCGGCTTTGCATCGCATTGGCACTATAAGGAGGCGAGTACCGGTCTTGTTGCGTCCAAGGGCAAGGCTCAGGATCAGGACCGTATCGATTATGTCAGGCAATTGCTCGCTTGGAAGCAGGATCTGAGCCTGTCAGAGGGTACCGGTTCCGGCCCGAACCGGGCGATTTTCGTATTGACGCCACAAGGGAAAGTTCTAGAATTGCCGCCCGAGTCAACACCGATTGACTTTGCCTATTTGCTACACACCGACCTGGGTCATCGTTGTCGTGGCGCAAAAATTGACGGCGCAATGGTTCCGCTCCACACGCGCCTTCGCTCAGGGCAAACCGTTGAGGTGATCGCTGCGCGCGCGAGCGATCCGCTTGGGCCCTCTCGGGATTGGCTCAATCCAAGCCTTGGCTATTTGGGCAGTCCTCGAGCGCGCAGCAAGGTTCGCCAGTGGTTTCATGCGCTCGATGAAGAAAGAGACCTATCGATCGGTCGTGCCAAGCTCGAGAAGATTATGCAGCGCGAAGGACACAGCGCGCTTGCGCAAGAAGAAATTGCGAGCCGGCTTGGCATGGACGGGGTGAAGTCGCTCTTTTTGGCGATCGCCCGCGAGGATCTCAGCACGCGTGCTATCGAGCAGGCGGTACGTCACGATGAATCGCGTCCGTCGGCAAAGGCCGACGCGTTGCACTTTGATGACGACTCCGATCGTCTACTGACGCTGCATCAACCTGTCAAAGCACGCAAAGGCTGGACAAGCGCTCCAAAAGCATCATTAGTTTTGGTGAACGGCGTTTCCTCCTTGATGAGCCACCTCGCCAAATGCTGTCATCCGATTCCACCTGACGATATCGCAGGTTTTGTCACCCGCGGTGTTGGTGTTTCGATCCATCGTGTCGGTTGCTCCACCTATAACCGATTGCTTGACCGCCACCCAGAGCGCGCTGTTCCTGTGAGCTGGGGCGCCGATGCCAGCACAGAACAGACTCCCAGGGCTACGCGGCGGGTCGGTGCAGAGCGCATCGCGCAGGCGGTTTTTGTAGCCGAACTGATGGTTCGGGCCAACGACCGTCCGGGCTTACTCAGGGATTTGACCGATGTATTGTCGCGCTTGAAGCTTAGGCTTAGCGCGATGCGAAGCCACGCAAGTCGTGATCAAATCAGTATTCGTCTCAAACTTGAGCTTTCGCATCAACGAGAACTCGCCTTCGCGATCAGACATTTACGTGGACTAAACGGAGTGGTTTTAATTACCCGTGTTGGCGATTGACGCAACGCTAGGGCGCCTTACTTTCCAGAATTTAGTTCGATCCAGGGAGTATTCCATTCCATCGATTCGTGCATTTAGGACTTTGCACGAGGAAAAAAGCCTTTCGTTTCGAGGTGTGTTCAAGCTTTCGAACCGTTCGATTCCCCAAGCCTCTGCGCATCAATTCTTTCGGCTTGGCGGTTTATTTAGTTTGACGATTTTGGCCGAAATGCTTTGCATAGCGCCGGGTGGGTTTCTAAGCGTGGTGCGCCGATAAGATCCAGGCAATAAGGAATCGCTGCAAAGATTCCAGCAACCAGAATTTGGCCTTCAGCATCTCTGAGGCCTTCAAGAGTTTCTGCAATCGCCTTGGGCTGTCCGGGTAGATTCACGATCAGACAGCTATGCCCATCATCGCATTCACGCAAAACCGCAAGCTGCCGTGAAAGGATCGCCGTCGGTACGAATCGCAAGCTGATTTGCCTCATTTGCTCGCCGAACCCGGGCATCTCGCGCGATCCGATTGCAAGCGTTGCTTCAGGTGTCACATCGCGTCGCGAGGGTCCGGTCCCCCCGGTTGTGAGGATCAAATCACAGCGGTAATGATCGGAGAGCTCAACCAGCGTCGACTCGATGAGCTTGCGCTCATCCGGAATCAATCGATCAATGGTTTCAAAAGGTGAGGCGACTGCGCGCTCGAGCCAGCCCTTGAGCGCCGGCAAACCACGATCCTCATAAAGTCCTGCCGATGCGCGATCGCTGATCGACACTAGGCCGATGCGCACGCTAATACGGTCGGTTGAGGGCTTATCCTGCGCTGACATCATGGAGACCATTTCTCGATTCAATCGACAGCTTTCGCATGGTCGCTGCAGGCATAAATGCTTCCAGCTGTTTGCAAACCTCTCTTAGGGTTGCTTCATCGAGTCCGCGCATCAAGCGCCCCACGTATTGCAACTGCCGTCTTTTTCCTTCGTGGGCACTGATCGATCGGCATGCTGCAATCGCCTCGCGAAGTTCCTCGGGTAGGCTGATTCGCCTGAATTCAGGGTCGCGGAGTTTGACAAGTAATTCGCCGAGATCCTGAAGCTGCTGCATGTCACGCTTTCGCTGCGACTTGCTCGGCCTGTCCTCTGGCGGTCGTGAAGCTTGCATCATGGCTGGGCTAAATGCTTAAGGGCAGTGTTTGTGGCGTTCTGTGCGGCGGTCTGTATGACAATCTGTTTGCGTGAGGCCGTATCATAAGGCCCCCACGGAGGCCAACCATGTTTCAGTACGACCAAACGACATTTTATGATCTCGCCGAAGACGCGCTTCGCATGGCCAGGCAGCTTGGCGCGACTGACTGTTCGGTCGATTTATCCGAAAGTGCTGGGCTTAGCGTCAATGTGCGGATGCGGCGGCTGGAAACCGTGGAGCAAACCCGCGACAAGAGCCTGGGCGTGACGGTATATGTTGGACAGCGCAAAGGGCAAGCGAGCACCGGTGATTTTGCGAAGCTTGCCATCGAACAAACCGTGAGAGCCGCCTTTGATATCGCGCGCTACACCGGAGCAGACGAGGCGGCAGGTCTGCCCGATCAGCATATGCTGGCCATTGAGGGCGATATCAGGGATCTTGATCTCTTTCATCCGTGGAGCCTGAGTGTGGATCGCGCAAAGAAACTTGCGCAGCGCTGTGAGGAGGCAGCGCTTGAAGTCGATCCGGCGATTCAAAACAGCGATGGCGCTTCAGTGAGCACCTCCAGTGGTCATTTCCTGTCGCGGAATTCACGCGGATTTTCTGGGGGCTATGCCCACTCCCGACACTCCCTGGGGGTGGCACCGATTGCAAAAGACAAGACAAAGGCAGATTCAAGCATGCAGCGCGACGCTTGGTATGTGTCGCGTCGCAACGCTGAAGATCTCGCTTCGCCCGAGTCGGTTGGGGCTTACGCGGCCAAGCGTACGCTGGCAAGGCTCGGCGCCCGGGCAATCCCGACACAACGTGTACCTGTGCTATTTGAAGCGCCACTCGCCTGCGGTTTGCTGGGTAATTTCGCCCAAGCGATTTCGGGTGGTGCACTGTATCGACAGGCGAGCTTTCTGGTGAATTCGCTTGGAACCCAGGTTTTCCCACAACATATAACAATTGAGGACGATCCGACAAGACTCTGCGAATTTGGTAGCTCTTGTTTCGATGATGAAGGAGTCCGTACCCAACGCCGCCTCCTTGTCAAGCGCGGAATCATCGAGGGATATTTGCTCTCGAGCTACAGCGCCCGAAAACTTGGGATGGTGAGCACCGGTAACGCGGGTGGTAGTCATGCGATGCGCTTATTGAGCTCGAAAACACGGACTGCGCACAGTCTCGATGCCATGATCAGAAAGCTTCATCGTGGCCTGCTGCTGACCGACGTACTTGGCAATGATATTAATTATGTGACGGGTGACTACTCCCGCGGAGCCTCTGGCTATTGGGTCGAACGTGGCCAGATTCAGTTTCCGGTTGAGGAGATCACGATTGCTGGCAATTTGCGCGAGATGTTTGCCGGCATTGTTGCCGTAGGTGCCGACGAGTTGCAACGCGGGACCAAGCGAAGCGGATCGGTCTTGATCGAATCCATGCAACTTGGCGGACAGTAAATATTGGTGGCGGTGATGAGCAAGGCTTTTGTCAAAGAGAGCGGTGATGAGCAAGGCTTTTGTCAAAGAGAGCGGTGATGAAGCGGATGCACTTGACGATGAGCAAAGTGATCAGTCCGCTGGCATACCTCCTGGTTCTAAAAATTATGTGACTGCTGAGGGTCACCGGGCTATGCGGGAAAGCTTGTTGAAGCTTATGAGTGTTGAAAGGCCTGAAGTGGTCCGTGTGGTCTCCTGGGCTGCATCAAATGGCGATCGATCTGAAAATGGTGACTATATTTACGGCAAGCGGCGATTGCGCGAAATCGATCGCCGGATCCGATACCTCAGCAAAAGGCTAGACTGTGCCGAGGTTGTTGACCCCTCGATGCATCTTGGTAATGACCAGATTTTTTTCGGAGCCAAGGTCGAGTTTTTCCGCAACGGCGAAGGTCCCGAGTCGATTACGATTGTCGGCATTGATGAAGTCGACTCTGCACCTCGACGTGTGAGCTGGGTCTCACCGATTGCTCGGGCCTTGATCAAAGCAAGGGTAGGGGATTTGGTGATGCTCAAGACGCCTCAAGGCCTTGATGAGATTGAAATCCTTGCGGTTGACTACGCCTGGTCCATGCAGATGCTTCAGGGTTAAGCGAGCAGATGAGTTCTGCGCCGCGCCTACCGATTCAGTAGGCAGACTACACGCGCACAAGCTTGGTGACTTCTGCCATTTTTCGAAGGCGTCGCATCAACCCGGCAAGATGGCTGCGATGTTTCACACTTAATGCAAAGGACATGGTTGCCAGGCTGTCGGAGGTTGATTCGGTCTGGACCTGTGAAATATTGATTTCCTCGGCTGCAATCTCGGCGGCGACCTTGCCAAGCACGCCCTTGCCGTCGCGTACAGTGACTTTGATGTCGGTTCGAAAAATCCCATTGATCGGCTCCGACCACTCGGTCTCAACCCATCGCTCACTGTCTTTGACGCGGGAGCGGATGGCGACCCCACAGTCGCTGCGGTGTATCACGAGACCGTGGCCTCCGCGAAGATGTCCGAAAATACTGTCACCCGGGATGGGGTGGCAACAGGGCGAGAAGGTGACCGCAGAGCCTTCATTGCCGTGTACCTGAATCGGCGCGGCGTGCACTGCTGCAAGGAGCGCTGAGGTCACACCCCGTTGACCAGCCATCAAGGCAATCGTTCGCGCCACGGCCGGAGCAAGTTGGATCCCGAGCCCGATCTTGGCATACAGATCGCTGACGTTGCTTGCGCCAATGTCTCGTGCACTACGATCCAGCGCTAGCGCACTCATGGCATCAAGGCTCAGATGCATTGCCTGCATCGCGTTCTCAAGAAGCCTTTTGCCAAGCTCGACCGATTCACTATGGTTCATCGTGCGCAGGTAGTGGCGTATTTCCGCGCGAGCCTTGCCGGTGCGCACAAAACTCAACCAGACCGGATCCGGTTTCGATGCGAGATCGGTGTTCACGATAATCCGGTCACCACTTTTTAAAACGGTACTCAAAGGCGATACATCGCCATTGATCGTTGCGCCAACCGCATGGTTACCAATATCGGTATGCACGGAGTAGGCGAAATCAATCACCGTGGAGCCTTTTGGCAGCGCCCTGATGTCTCCCTTCGGGGTGAAGATATAAACCGCATCAGGAAATAGATCGACCTTCACATGCTCGATAAATTCAAGCGAATCGCCGGTGTTGCTCTGGATATCAAGCAGCGACTTTAGCCATTGATGCGTTTCCCTTTGCAAATCCGAAAAGCTCTCGCCTTTGGCTTTGTAGAGCCAGTGCGATGCAACGCCGGAGTCCGCGACACGTTGCATCGACTGGGTTCGTATTTGAAATTCGACCGGTGTGCCAAAGGGTCCGATAAGCGTTGTGTGCAGCGACTGGTATCCATTCACCTTTGGAATTGCGATATAGTCTTTAAAGCGACCTTGAACCGGCTTGAAGGTTGCATGCAAAGCGCCAAGAGCTTTATAACAATCGGCAACGCTTGGAACGATGATCCGAAACCCATAAACATCGAGCACCTGTGAAAAGCTGAGTCGCTTTTCACGCATCTTGCGATAAATGCCGTAAAGCGACTTTTCGCGCCCGGTGACTTCGGCCTCGACTTCCCACTGAGGCAGGGCACGTCGGGTTGCGTCAACGATTCGGCTTAGCACCTCCCGCCGATTGCCTCGGGCAGCAAGTACCGCTTTGCGAAGGACTCGATAACGATTCGGATGGCTGTGTCGGAAGCTTAGATCGAGCAGTTCCAGAAAAAGGCTGTGCAAGCCGAGCCGATTGGCGATCGGTGCGTAAATTTCGATGGTTTCATCTGCGATGCGCCTCGCTTTTTGCGTGGACACCGCAGTAAGTGTTCTCATGTTGTGCAAGCGGTCTGCCAGCTTGATAAGAATCACGCGTACATCGTTGGCCATCGCCAAGAGCATTTTTCGGAATGACTCGGCCTGCGCATGCGCGCGTGTCTGAAACTCCATCCGGTCGAGTTTCGAGAGCCCGTCGACGAGCTCAGCGACCGGAAGACCAAAGCGTGCTCCGAGTTCATCCTTCAGTACGCCGCTATCCTCGATGGTGTCATGGAGCAAAGCAGCCATCAGTGAGTCCACATCGAGCTTCCATCCCGCACAAATTTCGGCCACTGCGATGGGATGTGAAATGTAGGGCTCGCCACTTTGGCGAAACTGCCCCAGATGCGCTTCATCAGCGAGCCGATAGGCCTCGCGAATTTGCTTGATGTCGCGCCGGGACAGGTAGCTCTCGGCCTTGGCCGTAAGCGAACCTATTGAGGCGACCGAGCGGTGATCCGGGGAAAGAAAGAACCCCTCTTCGGAAAGCTTGAAATCATTACGATCACCTGCAAACCCTTGTTGCGTTGAAGTTTTTGTCATCCTCACGGTCTCGGCACCAGCGCCTGCTACTGCCTTGCTACGCACCGCGAGAGCGTGCCGCGAGGAGAGCGCGGCAAAAGGTCGCTCGGCGGCCTCAGCAAGCGGTGCTGCAGCCTGCGGTACCGATGGCTGGACGGGATGTTGTGATCGCTTCATACCGGCATTCTGACGCGCAAACCGGAGGCGTCAAGCGGCACGAACGTAAACTGCGTGCAGGCGTAGGGCGCGTGCCGCCTGAGGTTTTGATAAAGGCCCCAGGCTGGAACCGGCGCGACCCGGTCAAGTGGGAACGCGGCGAAGCATCTCCGAACCCACCTTGCCTGCAGCGATCTCGCGCAGGGCAATGACCGTCGGTTTATCCTTTGCGTCGATCTTGGGGGCATGACCCTGAGCCAGCATGCGTGCCCGGTAGGTTGCAGCAAGCGTGAGTTCAAAGCGGTTGGGAATGCTCTTTAGACAATCTTCGACCGTGATTCTTGCCATGATGATCCAGCGAAAAATGATTAGGGGTAACTTCGCAATCCGAGCCGCTGGGCGAGCAAGGGGTTGCGTGATAGTCGTAGATGATACCTTAGCCCTGCCGCTTCGACGATTCGATGCAAATCAAGAAGCGCTTGGTCAAAGTCATCGTTGATGACAAGGTAATCGGCTTCATGTGCGCGTTGCAGTTCGCTCTGTGCTGCTTTGATGCGTTTTGCGATGCTTGCTGCATCATCTTGTGCACGAGCCTCGAGCCTGCGCTCGAGTTCGTGGATGGAAGGTGGCGCAATAAAAATGATCACCGCCTCAGGGAAAAGGGACTTGATTTGCGCAGCGCCCTGGCAATCGATTTCGAGCAGCAAATCCTCGCCAACAGCCAAGGTGTTCTCGACAAAAGCCTTTGACGTTCCATAGTAGTGCCCGTGCACCTGAGCCCATTCCAAAAAGGCGGATTGACTCGCGAGAGCGAGAAACTTCGCTTCGTCCACAAAAAAGTAATCGAGCCCGTCGCGCTCCGTGTTTCGGGGCAAGCGGGTGGTTGTTGAGATTGACAGCTTGATGCCTGGCCTTGAGCGCAGCAAGGCATGAACCAGCGTGGTTTTACCGGCACCCGAGGGCGCCACAATCACAAAGAGCGAGGCTTGCAAGGCATGCTCATCTAGATACAAGGTCCTCGCCAAGCGGCGAGAGATCATGAAGAAAATCCGGGCTACGCATCGATAAGTTCGCGTCTTACGAAGGGGAGCAACAATCTTGCGTCTTACTCGAGATTTTGGACTTGTTCACGCATTTGCTCAATCAGGACCTTCAAGTCCACCGCTGCCATCGATTGATCCACGATCTGCGATTTGGAACCGAGTGTATTGGCTTCGCGTTGTAACTCCTGCATCATGAAATCGAGCCGCTTTCCACAAGGACCGCCTTGGGCAATGATGTGCTCCACAGCAGCACTGTGCGCTTGAAGCCTTGATAGTTCTTCGGCAACGTCAGACTTGATCAGGTGCAGTCCAAGCTCTTGAGCAAGGCGCTGTTGCAAGTCGGTGCCATGGGTTGCACTGTCCTGAGCAGTCGCAGCGGGCGCGTCGCCAAAACCGAGGGTACTAAGCCGCTCGCGAAGCCGCGACTCGAGTGCGGCAGACCAGGAAGGAATCAGACCGTGAAGCTGCTGGCAGTGCTCGCGAATGCGCGCGAGCCGCTCTCGCAAGAAGTCTGCCAGCCGTACTCCTTCATCAGATCGAGCCTTCTCCAGGCTAGCGATCGCCTCAGGAACCAGCCTTTTAACGCAGTCTTGCAAAAGCTCTTGATCGATCACGCCTGATTCGACGGTTACGCCAGGAAAGCGGAGCAGATCGAGCGCAGTGTAGGGCGCAAGACTACTTTGGCCCATTATCGATGAAGCCTCGGCTTTTGATTCAATCTGCGATACCAGTTTCAGTAGCCGTTCAAACATCTCCATGTTGATCTCGAGCGCCTCATCTAGACCCGCTTGCCGTCTTAGGCTGATGCGCATGTCGACCTTGCCGCGTTGAACGCTTGAGGAAACCTGCTCACGCAGCCAAGTTTCAAGCGGCCGTAATTCATCAGGGCTGCGCAATGAAAAATCGAAAAAACGCCCGTTTACGCTGCGAATGTCGACGGCGATGTGCCATTGCCGCATGATGCATTCAGCGTTTCCAAATCCGGTCATGCTACGGATGGCGTCGGCCTTTGTCTTACCCATGAACTTACCCCTCAACCCAAGCCTTGGGTGCACCCTATTTATGAGATTATGCGCCGGGTTGATTCGACAGCGAAAAGGAGTGCGGTCATGTTGAACGCAAAACAAATGGAGCGTTCGAACGGACGGGACAACGCAAGCTTGCGGCCACTCAAACTCACGCGCCAGGCGACCCGTTATGCCGAGGGCTCAGTACTGATTGAGTTAGGCCACACCCGGGTTTTGTGCACAGCGACCGTCGAGGCCAAAGTGCCGGGTTTTTTGAAGGGCCAGGGCCAGGGTTGGGTAAGCGCTGAATACGGCATGCTGCCGCGCGCAACCCATACGCGGGGCGAGCGCGAAGCGGTCCGAGGCAAACAAAGCGGGCGGACCCAGGAAATCCAGCGCTTGATTGGACGAAGCTTGAGGGCGGCAGTGGACCTGACCGCCATCGCTGAGCACACCATTAGTATTGACTGCGATGTTTTGCAGGCAGACGGTGGGACTCGTTGTGCATCCATTACCGGAGCTTGTCTTGCCTTGGCCGATGCGCTGAAGTGGATGCAGCGCGAATCGAAAGCCGGAGAAAATGCTCTCAGAACCTGGGTGGCTGCAGTCAGTGTTGGCATACGAAACGGAGAGGTCTTGCTTGATTTGGATTATGAGGAAGATTCCAGTTGCGATACCGATATGAACGTCGTCATGACCTCGAGCGGCCGATTCATTGAGCTGCAGGGAACGGCAGAAGGCACACCGTTTAGCCGCGAAGAAGCTGATGCACTGCTTGCCTTGGCCGGCGTTGGCATCAAGCAATTGCTGGCGGCCCAGCAAAGCGCTTGGGCGGCCTAGTGCGGTTTTATCCATGGCTGTGATGACACCGCCCGGTGCCTGGGTAATAGCAAGTTCGAATCTTGGAAAAATCAGTGAATTTAAATCCTTGTTTGAACCTTTCAAGGTTGACCTGATTGCGCAAGCAGACTTGGGCATCAAGGAAGTGCCCGAACCCCATCCGAGTTTTGTCGAAAATGCCTTGGTCAAGGCACGTGAAGCGAGCCGACTGGCTTCGCTTCCAGCGCTGTCTGACGATTCTGGAATTTGTATAGAGCAACTGCAGGATAGACCCGGGGTGCACTCTGCGCGTTGGTCGCTTATTCACGGCGGATCCGCTGGCGATGCGATGAATAACGAGTTGGTCAAACAACAGCTTCATGGAAAGAGCTCGAGGGCCTATTTTTTTTGCGTATTGGCTTTCCTCAGGTGGCCTGATGACCCGGTTCCCGTGCTGGCGCAGGCGAGCTGGCAGGGCCTCTGGCTTCCCGAGGCGCGAGGCTCTGCGGGCTTTGGTTATGACCCGCATTTCCTTCCTGACGGACAGGAAGAAACGGCGGCTGAGATGTCGCCGTCGCTGAAAAACAGGCTCAGTCATCGCGCGATGGCGACCGCAGCGCTTGTTGAACAATTGCTCAGGCTCGGCAGACTTTCTGCGCCTGCAAAATAGGCGGGCTGACCATGGCAGGTGATTCGACGCTTGTTTCGGCGCTTGTGCCGGCGCAAAGTCTCAGAGACCGACAAAGCATCAAGCTGGCTTTTCCGCCGCCTCTGGGGCTGTATATCCATATGCCCTGGTGCGAGAAAAAGTGTCCTTATTGCGATTTCAATTCGCATGCTTTCAAAGACTTGGGTGCAAGGCATACCGCAGGCCTGAGCCTGATGAAGGCAGAGGTCGATCGTCAGCAAACGGTTGACGAGCAGATGTCGGCCCAGCGGATGAATGGAGACATGCAGCACGATCGGCTCTATCAAACCTATGTGGATGCCCTGATTCGGGACATCGAATGCTCGCTCGCTTCGGTTTGGGGCAGGACGGTGCAAACGGTGTTTATCGGCGGCGGAACGCCAAGCCTTTGCCCACCCCGCGAGATGGCGCGCCTGCTTGATGCGCTCCGTAGTCTGCTTCGGCTTGCCGCTGACGCTGAAATCACGATGGAGGCCAACCCGGGAAGCGTTGAGCGTGCGCGCTTTGAAGCCTTTGCGGATGCGGGTATTCATCGATTGAGCTTGGGTGTGCAAAGTTTTTCGGATGCACAACTGAATCGGATCGGGCGGGTGCATGGTGGCGCAGAAGCCATTGCCGCGGTCGATACCGCGCTTTCGATTTTCCCCCGCGTCAATATCGATTTGATGTATGGCCAACCGGCGCAAACGCTAAGCTCATTGGAGCAGGATCTTGACATCGTGCTGGATCGATCGGGTAGCGCCCTAGGCCACTTGTCGCTTTATCAGTTCACCCTTGAGCCAAACACCTGGTTTGCCAAGCACCCGCCTGCCGATATGCCGGACGAGGAAACGATTGAAGCCATGCAGAATCGGATTGCGCTGCGACTGAGTCAGTCTGGCTTTGAGCAGTACGAGGTGTCAGCTTGGTCGCTACCCGGTCAGCGTTGTCGCCATAACCTCAATTACTGGCAGTTTGGCGACTATCTCGGTGTGGGCGCGGGTGCACACGGCAAGCTCAGTGATCATCGCGGTATTCGAAGAACGATTCGAAGGCGTGAACCGGAGGCTTATATCGCTTCGGTCCTAGGCGCCGATACCCTGGCAAAGCCTGCAGAGCGGTGGCTTGAATCTGATGATTTGCCTTTTGAATTTATGCTCAATGCGCTTCGTCTCAAAGACGGGGTGCCGAGTCACTGGTGGCAAGAGCGTTGTGGTCTGCCCGCAGAGATGATGTTGAAATACACCAATCTTGCGTTTTCCAAAGGCCTGCTCGACCCGGATCCGGCTGTCTTTCGGGCAAGCGCACTGGGTTGGCGTTTTCTCAATGATTTGCAAGCCCTTTTTCTCGCAGACGCACCGAAGCGGTGCTAAACGCACAAGCTAAGCGCATTTCGATCAAGTTGTGAGCGTTATGATGCGCGTCATGTCCCATACGCCTTGCTTGAGCGAGGCGTATGCGCAACGCAGTGCATGGCACGCTTCATGCTCGAAAAGGCCGGTAGGTCGTTGTTCGCACGACGGTCATGCCCACTCAAGCGATTCCAGTCAGGCTCGCGTGCGCCCGATTTAATTGATATTCAACCCATGGAGAGACCCCAATGTCGAAGTCTGTGCAAGACGTTTTGAAGATGGTGAAAGATAACGATGTGAAATTCGTTGATTTCCGTTTCACCGACACCCGCGGCAAAGAGCAGCATGTCAGCGTGCCGGTGTCTGCGTTTGACGAGGAAAAATTCAACGCTGGTCATGCCTTTGACGGATCTTCGATCGCTGGCTGGAAGGGTATTGAGGCGTCTGACATGTTGCTGATGCCTGACCCAACGACCGCCAACATGGATCCTTTTCGCGAGGAATCAACGCTGATTCTGAGCTGTGATGTGGTTGAGCCTTCCGATGGCAAAGGCTACGCGCGCGATCCACGATCGATTGCAAAGCGTGCTGAGGCCTACCTCAAGGCATCGGGAATCGGTGATACAGCGTACTTTGGACCGGAACCTGAATTTTTCATTTTTGACTCGGTAACCTGGTCATGCGATATGTCGGGAAGTGCGGCCAAAATTCACTCTGAAGAGGCCTCCTGGAGCAGCGGCAAAGACATTGAAGGTGGCAATCTTGCGCACCGTCCAGCGGTCAAAGGCGGCTACTTTCCTGTTCCGCCCGTGGATTCATTGCAGGATATGCGTTCTGAAATGTGCTTGATTTTAGAGCAAATGGGTGTGCCTGTTGAGGTCCATCACCATGAGGTTGGGGGCGCGGGTCAGTGCGAAATCGGCACCAAGTTTTCCACGCTGGTTCAGCGTGCCGATTGGGTACAAATCCTCAAGTATGTGGTGCACAACGTTGCCGCAAGCTACGGCAAGACGGCAACCTTCATGCCCAAACCCATCGTGGGCGACAACGGATCTGGCATGCATTGTCACCAATCGGTCTGGAAAGAAGGGCTTAACTTGTTTGCTGGCGACAAATATGCCGGGCTATCGGACTTTGCTTTGCACTACATCGGCGGCATCATCAAGCATGCTCGAGCGCTCAACGCAATCACCAACCCTGGTACCAATTCGTATAAGCGTCTTGTGCCGGGCTTTGAGGCGCCTGTTAAATTGGCGTACTCGGCACGCAACCGTTCGGCGTCGATTCGCATACCTTATGTGAGCAATCCTAAGGGCCGTCGTATTGAGGTGCGTTTCCCCGATCCCACAGCCAACCCTTATCTCGCTTTCGCAGCGATGCTGATGGCTGGTCTCGACGGGGTACAGAACAAGATTCACCCAGGCGAAGCTGCCGACAAGAACCTCTACGACCTTCCGCCTGAAGAGGACGCGAAAATTCCAACGGTGTGCTCGAGCCTTGACCAGGCGCTTGAGCAACTCGATAAGGATCGCGAGTTTCTTACCCGAGGTGGCGTTTTCAGCGACGAGATGATCGATGCATACATTGCCTTGAAAATGGAGGAAGTCACCCGCTTCCGAATGACCACGCACCCCATCGAATTCGATATGTACTATTCGCTTTAATCTATGTAATTTTGCTGAACGGGGGGCGATTAGGGTCGCCCCTTTTTTTATGCAAGTGACTGAGCGCTAATGTTCAAGGTCAAGGATGCTCATGCCTACGCGGCGCTGAATCTTGCTGCCTCTTCATTCGTCTTGCTTGATCATGCGGGTAACGCGATCTTTATGAATCTTGCAGCGGAACAACTCTTCGAATGCAGCTGCCGCTCCATGCAAGGACAAGCCTTCTGGCGATTTTTTGTTGACGGTGCACCGATTGAGCATTTGTTTTGGGATGGCAAACGTTCAATGTATGGCGCCAAGCGCTTTGAATTGAGTTTGACGCGGCCGGGTCGCGATCCGCTTCATTGCGCATGCACAGCGGTAGTGCCTGAGGACGCTGACCTGGGGCTCGTTCTGGAATTTCAAGCAATCGAGCAACGGCGGCGTGTGGACCGGGAAAACCGAATCTTTGATTCAGCGAAAGCCAACCATGCCTTGTTGCGAAACCTCGCACATGAGATCAAGAATCCTTTGGGCGGCATTCGTGGTGCTGCACAACTCCTGGAGAGTGATCTGCCAAGCGCGAATAACCGTGAATACCCAAGCGCGCACTACCGTGAATACACCCGCGTCATCATCAGCGAGGCCGACCGCCTCCAGACGCTTGTGGATCGGCTGTTAGCGCCACAAAAACACTTACCCAAAATTGAACTCTTCAATATTCATGAGGTTTGCGACCGTGTTGGATCGCTGATCACCGTCGAGTTTCCAAAGGGGATTGAACTTTATCGCGATTACGATGCTAGCCTTCCCGACATCGAAGGTGATCTTGAGCAGCTCATTCAAGCGGTACTCAACCTGGCGCGAAATGCAGCCCAGGCTATGCAAGGGCAGGGCAGAATAAGCTTTCGTACAAGGATCGCCAGACAGGTCACGATTGGCCGCGTTCGGCATCGTTTGGCACTGGACTTGCATGTGATCGACGACGGGCCCGGTGTGCCCCCGGAACTGCGGGAAACCATCTTTTACCCCTTGGTCACCGGACGCGCAGGCGGTAGTGGTCTGGGCCTTTCATTGGCGCAGTCCCTGGTCCAGCAACATGGCGGCATTATTGAATTTGAAAGCAAACCGGGAGAGACCGACTTCACAGTGAGGCTCCCACTGATAGGTGGCAAAAAGCGATGAAGGGAATCTGGATCGTAGACGATGACCAGTCGATCCGATGGGTGCTGGAGCGGGCGGTGCAGCGTGAAGGGCTTGCGGTCCGATGTTTTGATAACGCGCAAGATTGCCTCTCGGCGCTTGAAGCTGAAGCACCGCAAGTACTGGTTTCCGATATCCGAATGCCGGGGACCAACGGTTTGGAGTTGCTCGAACGTGTTCGCAGTCAGCGTCCTGCGCTTCCGGTGATCATCACCACCGCCTACTCCGATCTCGACAGTGCAGTCTCGGCCTTTCGGGGCGGCGCATTTGAGTACCTGCCCAAGCCTTTTGACTTGACGCATGCGATGGAGTTGATCCGCCGCGCGGTGCAAGAATCCAATCGCGAAGAAGTGGAGAGTCAGCAGGATGCGGTCGCTACCGATATGCTGGGGCAGGCTCCGGCAATGCAAGAGGTTTTTCGGGCCATCGGTCGACTATCGGCTTCGTCCGTAACCGTGCTCATCACCGGTGAGTCCGGTACCGGAAAAGAGCTGGTGGCGCGTGCATTACATCGTCACAGTCATCGCGCAAAGGGACCCTTTCTTGCGCTTAACACCGCGGCGATTCCCAAGGATTTGCTTGAGTCGGAGCTTTTTGGTCATGAGCGGGGATCCTTCACCGGCGCGCAGCAGCAGCGTCGCGGTCGTTTCGAGCAGGCCGAAGGCGGCACACTTTTTCTTGACGAAATCGGTGACATGCCAGCCGAGCTTCAAACAAGGCTTTTGCGGGTGCTTGCCGATGGCCAGTTTTATCGCGTGGGCGGACAACATGCGCTTCAGTCCAATGTGCGGGTGATTGCAGCAACGCACCAGGATCTGGAACAACGAGTACACCAGGGACAGTTTCGCGAGGACTTGTTTCATCGGCTCAATGTGATCAGGTTGCGGCTGCCCGCCCTGCGCGAGCGCACTGAAGACATACCCCTTTTAGCGCGTTATTTTCTGCAACGAAGTGCTAGAGATCTGGGTGTTGAGATCAAGCGATTGTCGGAGGAAGCGCTGTCGGCGCTGTGCGCTTTTCATTGGCCTGGTAACGTGCGACAACTCGAAAACAGCTGCCATTGGATTTCGGTGATGGCGCCCGCACAGGTTGTTGAACTGAAGGACTTGCCCGCCGAATTCAAGCAAGCTGCAGCTCGGGCGCAAGCGACAAGCTTGGGTGCGGCCCATGCCTTAACGAGAGCGGACGCAGAACCCGGGCAGGACGCAAGCGCCTTGCAGACGATGCTTTATGAGCTTGATCGCTCACCTGAAAATGCTTGCACTGAAGGCGCCCCTGCCGGTCAAAGTCAGGTCCATAAGAATCGCTCAACCGAGGTTTTCCCGCAGGCGAGTTCCTGGGAGCAGGAACTGATCCAGGAAGTGCATCGATTGTTGTCGGATCAAAATCGCGTTGCAGAACATTCCGAGCTGATGGATCAGCTGACAAGACGCTTTGAGTCGGTGGTTATCCGCGCCGCGTTGCGTTATACCCGTGGCCGTCGGATTGACGCTGCATCGCGGCTCGGTATAGGGCGCAACACGATCACACGGAAGATCCACGAACTAAAGCTTGAGGACGATCACTGGTGAAGCTTGGGCCTGGCGATGTACACAGAGACCGGAGCGTGGTCAGAGGCTTTTTCTGCTTTTCTCGCTTGCCTGTGAATTTCGCAGGCGTTAAGTTTTTGCATGAGGCTTTGGCTTAGCAAAACGTGATCGATACGCAGGCCACGATTTTTTTGGAACGCTAGCTGCCGGTAATCCCACCAGGTGTACTGTACGGTGGCCGGTTTGAGCACGCGATACGCATCGCTGAACCCAAGCTCAAGCAGCTTTGCAAAGCGGCGACGCTCCTCACTGCTGCACAGCACCTGCTCATGCCACAGAGCCGGATCGTGCACGTCGCAGTCTTGCGGTGCGATATTAAAGTCGCCAAGCAGTGCAAAGTCTTGTTCGCTAAAACGTTGTTCCTTAAGGTAGGCAATCAGATTGTCAAGCCACTGAAGTTTATAACGATACTTATCTGAATCGACCGTCTGACCGTTTGGCACGTATGCGCAGGCAACAGCAAGCGTGTCGAGCCTCACCGCAAGAAAACGCTGTTGCGGGTCCTCACGATTCGGCAAGTGATCGTGAATCAGCGCCATGGTTTCGAATCGATCTAGGCGCGCAAGCACGGCAACACCGTTATAGGTCGGCTGACCACAATGAAACGCCTGATAACCAAGTTCGCGAAGCGCTTCGTAGGGAAAGCGGTCATCAGTCATTTTGGTCTCTTGCAAACACACCACATCCCAGCACTGCGATACGAGCAACGACTTCAATTGCTCGAATCGAACCTTGAGTGAGTTGACGTTCCAGGTGCACAGGCTCAAGCCATCATCAGGCGACATGAAACGCTTCATCCTTTCCTTGCGGCGCAATGCCGTAGAGTTGCAGCAGAGCATCGAGCCGTGGCTCTCGATTCATGAAAGCCTTAAAGTGTTCCATCGTAGGACGAACGCTTCCGAGGGATAAGATTTCTTTGAGAAACCGCCGACCTAAGTGCTTGCGCGCTTGCGTATCAATCGCTCCTGCTTCGTCGGCGCTTGTGTTGCCAAAGGCGAGGTAACAATCGGCTGAGAGCACTTCAGCCCAAAGGTAACTGTAATAGCCGGCCGCATAGCCGCCGGCAAAAATATGGGAAAACGCGTGGGGAAAACGATTCCATGACGGGTAGGGCACAACCGCGACATCGCGTCGAATGCCATCGAGGATCATCATGATTTCTTGAGCATTCGGAGCTTGAACCTGTTGGTGCAAGGCCAAGTCAAATAGGCCAAATTCAAGCTGGCGCGCCAGGTACATGCCCATCATGAAGTGTCTGGCTTTGAGCATGCGCTGGTACAAGGCATAAGGCATCGGCGCAGCGGTCTCCACATGGGCGGTCATTCGCTCGATCTGCGCCCACTCCCAGGCGAAGTTTTCAAGAAACTGACTTGGTAACTCGACGGCGTCCCATTCGACCCCATTTAAACCGGAGACACGAGGCTCTTGCATATCGGTGAGGACATGGTGAAGACCGTGACCGAATTCGTGAAAGAGCGTGGTGACCTCATCATGCGTGAGCAAAGCGGGTCGAGAACCAACAGGCGCTTGAAAGTTGCAGGTCAACCAGGCCATCGGAGGCGTCATTCCCGCATCGGTCATACGCCGGTTCGATGCAACATTCATCCAGGCTCCGCTGCGCTTGGCTGCTCTTGAAAAAAGATCGAGATAAACATAAGCACGAGCAGCCTGATCCTCTTCGCCATAAATCGCATAACAACGAACATCGGCGTGCCAGATTGGCAGGCTTACCGGTTCAAAACGATAGCCAAACAATTCCTCAATCAGGCCGAATAAGCCCTGAAGGACTCGATCAAGCTGGAAATAGGCTTTCAGATCCTGATCCGAGAAGTCAAACAAGCGCTGCTTGAGCTGCTGCGTAACATAGGGGACGTCCCAGGCTTCGAGCTGCGCAATGCCGAGTTGCTTGGCAGCGAATTCAGCCAGCATCGCAAAGTCATTGACGGCCTGCGGCTTCACCTTGTCTGCGAGATCGGCGAGGAAGGCTGCGACTGTCTGCACTGAGTTGGCCATTTTAGCGGTGAGCGACATCGCAACGTAATCGCTAAAGCCGAGCTGCGAAGCGCTTTCCTGGCGCATGGCCAGGATCTTTTGCATCAAGGGGCCGTTGTCAAAACGTGTATCGCCCTGATCGGAAGCGAGCGTTGTGTAAAGGCGATACATTTGCTGGCGCAGCTCACGGTCATGCGCATACTGCATCACAGGAAGGTAAGAGGGCATGTGCGCTGTAAAGCGCCAACCTTCACGGCCTTCTTTGATGGCACTTTCCCGCGCAGCCTCCACCACGTCTTCGGGCAGGCCTGCAAGGCCAGAGGCCTGTGCCACATACAAAGAGGTTTGATTCATCGCATCAAGCACTTGTTCTGAAAACTGCTGGCCGAGCTTGCTCAGTGCTCTGATGAGGTCTGCAAGCCTGGCGCGTTGATCTCGCGGCAATTCGGCTCCCGAAAGTCGAAAGTCCTGGATGGCGAGCTCAAGACTTCTCAGCCTTTGACTGTCTCGGTCAGGAATCTCTGACTTGAGCATTGATGCCTGCAGCTTTTTATAACATTCAAACAAGTCTTGGTCTTGTTCTAATTCCGTATAAAAATCCGTAACTTGTGGCAGCATAAAGTTATAAGCTTTTCGCCATTCGGGGTTGTCCATGACTGCGTTCAAATGGCCAACGACTCCCCAACAGCGCGCAAGCGCGTCAAGGCATTGATCAAGCGGCGTGACAACCTGATCCCAATCTGGGTTGGCGCTTTCGGCAGCGACTTTCCTGAGCTGCGTTCGAGCCTGCGCGATGAGGCTGCTGATGGCAGGCTCGATATGATCGGCGCGAATGTTTGGATAGTCCGGATGGAGTACGGTATCGAGCAAGGGATTGTTCATGGCTTCACGTCGGTTCATCAAAAATGGGTGCCTCAGGCCTTGGAGTAAGGATCACTCAAGCAGATCAACAAAGCAGATCAGCAATGCGGATCAACAATGCGGATCGACAAAGCCTTGCGCAGCTTTCAGTGTATTGGCAAGAAGCATTGCAATAGTCATCGGACCAACGCCGCCAGGCACAGGCGTGATCCAGGATGCCTTTTTTCGTACCTCATCGAAATCAACATCACCGCATAATTTGCCCGTGGGAAGGCGGTTGATTCCTACATCGATGACCACAGCGCCAGGCTTAATCATGTCAGCGCTGATGAAATGTGGCTTTCCAAGCGCTGCAACAAGGATATCGGCCCGCATGCAATGGGCATGGAGGTCGCGTGTTTTGCTATTGCAAAGCGTAACAGTTGCACCTGCGGCAAGCATGAGCATGGCCTGCGGTTTACCAACGATGTTGCTTGCACCCACAATCACTGCATCTGCGCCGCGCAAAGCGACCTTGCAGTGTTCGAGCATCAGCATCACGCCAGCCGGCGTGCAGGGCACCAAGCGCGCCTGTCCCGCAAAGAGCGCGCCGCTATTGATCGGGTGAAAGCCGTCGACATCCTTATCGGGGTTGATCCGGTTGATGAGCGCTGCGGCGTTGAGATGCTTGGGAAGCGGCAGCTGTAGAAGGATTCCGTGGACTGATTGGTCATCGTTTAGTTGCTCAATTTGCGCGATCAACTGCAACTGCGTGATGCTTTGTTCGAGATGCCGATGTTCTGAGTCGATTCCCACGTCCTCGCAAGCCTTCACTTTGTTTCGAACATAAACGCTTGACGCAGGGTCTTCGCCAACCTGAATGACGACGAGCCGCGGCCTTTGAAGCGTTTGCGGCCACCGGTCAATTTGCTGTTTGATCGAGGCGCGCAGGTTCGCAGCGATGGTTTGGCCCTGAATGAGGAAGGCTTCTTGCATAGGTCGTCACTTTGGCTTGGGGTAGAATCAAGGGCTGCTAGGTAATTGGAGCTTCCTTGGCAACGCGCTATAATACTCAGCTTCGTCGGGGGTATAGCTCAGCTGGGAGAGCGCTTGCATGGCATGCAAGAGGTCAGCGGTTCGATCCCGCTTACCTCCACCATCAACACGGTCCCGTTCGTCTAGAGGCCTAGGACATCACCCTTTCACGGTGAGTACAGGGGTTCGAATCCCCTACGGGACGCCACGCAGCTTATGTCAACGCCCAATGATCCGCCGCCCATCCATCAAGGGACCGGGTTTGTGCGTCGGCGGTTAAGGCGCAGCTCAAGGCGACTTCAGCGCCTCAACCCGACCATACGGGGCATGCTTTGGACGGCGCTTGCCGGGCTTATTTTTTCGCTGCTCAATGCGACGATGCGTTGGTTGGCGCTCGAGTTGCACCCCTTCCAAACACAGTTCTTGCGCTACCTTTGCGGCGCAATGGTGATGTTGCCCTTGATTCTTCGAAGCGGCTTTGCCTCTTACCGGCCGAATCACTGGCCCGGGCAGCTCTGGCGCGGCGCGCTGCACACGCTTGGGCTCAGTTTATGGTTCATAGCGCTTCCGAAAATCTCGCTTGCAGACTTGACGGCCATCGGATTCACGGGTCCGATATTTATCATGATTGGAGCGATCTGGTTTTTGAAGGAACCTGCGCGATGGGATCGTTGGCTTGCCGCAATCCTGGGTCTATCAGGGGTCTTGATTGTGGTGGGTCCACAGCTATCCGGTTCGGGCGGACTGTTTCACCTGATCATGCTGTCGAGCTCACCGGTTTTTGCAGCCTCATTTTTGCTCACCAAAATCCTTACGCGCTACGACAGGCCCGAGGTGATCGTTGTCTGGCAGTCAATCACCGTGACCCTCTTCAGTTTTCCAATGGCTTGGTTTGTGTGGGAGCACCCCACAGGCATCCAATGGTTCTGGTTTCTTGTCTGTGGCGCTTTAGGTAGCGCAGCACACTACTGCCTCACACGATCCTTTGAGGTCAGTGATATTTCATCCACGCAGTCGGTAAAGTTTCTTGATCTGGTGTGGGCAAGTTTGCTAGGTTGGCTGATGTTTTCGGATATCCCGGCTAGGGCTACTCTTATCGGTGCCCTCGTGATCCTTGGTTCAACAATCTGGCTTGCTCGCCGGGAGTCGCGCCGTCGGCTCGAAGGCCGATGATGATGCCTTAAAGACGGCTTGCAAACGGTTACGGGCGCCAAGTCCTCTCAAAACCGCACTGACATGGGACTTGACGGTTGACAAGCTGACTTCGAGTTCCTGAGCGATCAACTTGTTTGGATGACCTTGCTCAAGCAAGCGAAGCACTTGCTGTTGCCGTCTTGACAAGGGCTGGAGTCCGCAACTTGCCTTGAATCGTGCCTGCTCAGACCAAGCTTTCAAGCTGAGTCGACTAGCGATCGCTCGCTGGGTGATTGGACGGGTTTTTCTTCGCGCCCAGATCCGGTCCAGACGGTCAAAAAGCAGCTCACTGCTCACAGTCTTGCTCAGCAATCCGCTAGCCCCGAGCCGAAGGAAACGTTGGTTGAGTTTGCGATCCTTGTTTGCGCTAAAAAGCAAAACCTGATTCCCAAAGGCTTGCATGATACGGCGCAAACGTCCGTCGGTCAGGATCCGGCTTGAGCCCGGATGATCGCCAAGATCAGTCATTTCCGGGTCGATGAGTAGCTGAACGCCCTGGGGATCTTCAAGCTCAAGGCGCTCAAGATCGCGCATCGCCTCGACTTCCCGAACCTGGCAGTTGTGCCGGCGTAGCGCAATAAGCTCCGAGACAAAGCGTTGCTGGTCGACAATTATCAAAACCGGTGCGGCTGGCGCAACCGAACAAAGCCCGGCAGTCTGCATAGTCGTTTCGCTTTGTGTAACCATCTCGTCGGATGAAACTGCTTTGCTTGTCATCGGCGTTTTACCTTGCGTGGGGTTTTTCGTGAACTTGTTGCTTCCTCTAGACTTCGGGTCATGATCGAAAGCCCTGAGTACAGGTCGCAGCGCCTTGCCGATCAATCGGGTCAGATGGCGCATTCACCCTGGCGTTTTTGTGTGGCGCCTATGATGGATTGGACCGACCGGCACTGTCGCCAGTTCCACCGTTTGCTTTCCAGGCAGGCGCGGCTCTACACCGAAATGCTGACCACCAGCGCCTTGATTCACGGTGACGCTGAAGGCTTGCTGAACTTCGATGCACTTGAGCATCCGGTTGCGCTACAACTTGGCGGCAGTGAGCCGCAGGACTTGGCAAAGGCTGCGCGCCTGGGTGAGCAAAGAGGCTATGACGAAATCAATTTGAACTGCGGCTGCCCGAGTGAACGGGTGCAACGCGGTGCCTTTGGCGCTTGCTTGATGCGAGAGCCAGCGCTTGTTGCCGATTGCTTCAAAGCGATGGCGGATATGGTGTCGGTTCCTGTCACCATCAAGCATCGACTCGGGCTTGGAAAAGATCAATCGCTTGGCCTTGTCATCGAATTTATCGGCAAACTCCATGAGGCTGGCTGCAGACACTTTGTGGTTCATGCGCGTAACGCCTGGCTTGAAGGGCTCAGCCCTAAAGACAATCGTGAGGTTCCTCCATTGCGTTACGCAGACGTCTATACATTGGCCCAACAGTTTCCCGACTGCTGCTTTGTTCTAAATGGTGGAATTGACGACCACCGTCAGGCAATGGATGCGATTCAGTCGCTTGATGGTGTGATGCTTGGCCGGGCAGCCTACCAGCGCCCCGCATTACTTTCCATGGTCGACAAGCTTTGGTACCGCCAGCACGGCAGCCTAGGCTGTCCCGTGGTCGCAGAAGAAAGCCCTAAATGCGAGCCTGCTTGGCCTGAGCGCGTCTTGCCTGTCGAGATCAGTGATTTAAATCCTGGCCTTGAAGCGCTCGTTGAGGTGCTCGAGGCGTATCGCGCTTACATGATTCGGCAACTCGCCCTCGGCGTGCCGCTTGCGTCCATGACCCGACACCTCTTGGGACTTTTTCAAGGCCGGCCCGGTGCCAGGGTCTTCAGGCGCGATTTATCCGACCAGCATGCGCTCAGGTCTCAGGGGCTTGCCTGGTTTGACAGCGCAGTTTCCCGATTCTTGACGGTCCAGCGAACCGCGGCAACATAAGTCAAAACGAAAATCCACATGAGGCTTGAAAACAGGATTTCAAGACTCGCAAGTAGCTGGCTGATGCCTTGTTCGGTGGTCGCGCGCACAACACCCTCGGTAAAATAAATCAGGCTGGTCATGGACCACCATTGATGCATCACGATCGATCCGCGCCAGATCCAGGGCAGACAAATCAGCAAGGGCAAGACCTTCAGCCAAAGCAAAGAACCTGGCCTTAAAGGCGCCAGCCAAAGCTCCCAGACAAGACCCAGAATGCAAATCAGGGCGCCAGCGATTGCTGCCGATTTGCGAGCTTTTGCGGGCGGAACGCGTGCAATGAGCATGACTTTGAAGGTCCTAGGCTTGGTTGCGATGTCTGGCAAACAAGGCTTTACGGCTTTGCCGTGCTGAGAAAGTCGGAAATGGCTTGCCTGACACGATCGGGTTGTTCGGCCATCATCTGATGACCCGCATATTCAATCATTTGCATGCGCGATCCCGTGATCGACTTGGCAAGTATTTGCGCAGACTTTGGGGGTGTCATCAAATCGAGCGCCGCTGAAAGGAGCAAGGTTGGCTGAACCGTCGCAAGCGCGCGCTCAAGTCCAAGGGCGTAGTCGTTGCAGGCTTTAAAGTCGTTGAGCAAAACGCCTTTTGCCTGACGCTCCATGAGTCTGCGGCCCTGGTTATAAACCGAGAATCCAGGCCCAGGGGTACCTGGCACATGCGTGATACCGCTATGTGACCAGCGGGTGATCATGTCGATAGCGCTTGCCTCGTCCTGTGCAGCAGCTTGCAGCAAAGCATCAGAAACCTGCATCGGAAAAGCCGAACCCAGCAAAACATTTGCCCAACTCTGCTCGGGTCGGGTTGCCGCGGCTTCGAGCGCGATGAGCGATCCCATGCTGTGGCCAATCCAGGCCGAACGTTGAACTCCAAGTTCGGTGAGCACGTCGCAACACCAGGCTGCCATGGACTCGATGCTGCTGCAAAGCGGTCCCTCGCTTCGACCGTGTGCGGGAAGGTCCACCGCAAGCACGTTGTAGCCATGGTGGGCGAGCCATCGCGATTGCATGATCCAAACGCTATGGTCATTTTGAGCGCCATGGATGAACAAAACCGTGGGCAAAGCCGGTCGGAAGGCTTTACCGCCGGTGTAGGCATAGGCCTTGTGCCGCTTGATCTGAAGCTCCATGTCAGGCTCTTTTGGGAAAAGCCAGACGAAAAGCGCGTTTCAAGTCGTCAATCAGATCTTGCGGATCTTCCAGTCCGATCGACAGTCTGAGGGTTGCTTCGGCGATGCCGGCTGCTTTGAGGGCTTGTTCGTCCATCCGAAAGTGGGTGGTCGAGGCAGGGTGGATGACTAGCGAACGAACATCGCCGACATTGGCAAGATGGGAAAAAATGCGCAGCGCTTCGACGAATCGTCGCCCCTGTTCCCTGTTGCCTGCAAGTTCGACCGAAAAAACCGCGCCGCATCCGCGTGGCATCAATCGCCTGGCAAGTTCATGATCACGGTGGCTTGTCAGACCCGGATAAGACACCTTGATCACCTGTGGATGCGACTCCAGAAACTGAGCCACTTCGAGCGTGTTCGCTACGTGTTTTTGCATGCGTAGCGCCAGGGTTTCGATACCCTGAATCATTTGAAAAGCGCTCATCGGACTCAGACAGGCGCCAAAGTCTCGGAGCCCCTCACGCCTCGCTCGCAAAAGAAAAGGGGCAACGGTTGACTCCTCGGCAAAAACCATGCCGTGAAAACCCTCATAGGCCTCGGTCAGTTCGGGGAACCTCCCGCTGGCAAGCCAGTCGAATCGCCCGCCATCGACGATGACACCACCCAGGACGGTGCCATGTCCGCATAGAAATTTGGTGGCTGAGTGGTAGACCAGGTCAGCGCCCCAATCGATCGGACGAATCAGCCAGGGTGTTGTGAAGGTTGAGTCAACCAGCAAGGGTAGGCCATGCCGATGGGCAATATCCGACACCGCCGGGATATCGAGCACATCCAGACCGGGATTTCCGAGCGTTTCAGCAAATAAGAGCTTGGTCTGCGGTCGGATCGCAGCCTCCCAGGCAGCAAAATCCCCCGGCGGAACAAAACTGGTTTCAATACCGAAGCGCCGCAAGGTGTAATGCAAAAGATTATGCGAGCCGCCGTAAAGCGCAGTCGATGCCACCAGATGCGAGCCAGCCCCGGCAAGGGTTGCAATCGCCAAATGCAAGGCCGCCTGGCCGCTGGCTGTGGCGATGGCTCCGACTCCAGCGTCAAGTGCGGCCATACGTTCTTCAAAGACGGCAACCGTAGGGTTGCTCAAACGCGAATAAACATGGCCCGACTGCTCCATGTTGAACAAGCCTGCAGCCGCTTCGGAATCCTTGAACACGAAAGCGGTGGTCAGGTGAATCGGCGTTGCGCGTGATCCGTGAAGCGGGTCGGGCGCAGCTCCGGCATGGACCGCCAGCGTGTCAAAGCGAAAGTAATCGTCTGCCGCCATGGCCTGAATCCTCTGATCAGAGCGAGTCGTGGATGCTAGCATCTGGGATCAGCGACCGTGTGGCTAAGGTGGTCATCGCTCGCAGCCGGTTATCGTTCACCGTCCAGTCATAGGTTTCCTCGGTCATGCTTGTGCGAGATATCCTGAGAGTTAAAGGCGCGGCACTTTTTGCGGTGCAACCGGAGACCTTGCTTTCGGATTGCGTCACGATCATGGCCGATGAAGATATCGGATCCTTGGTGGTCATCGCGCAGGGGCGCATGGTGGGCATGCTGTCGTTTCGCGAGGTCCTGCGTGTGCTAGCGAAAAGGCAACGTGAGCAGCGGGTCGGACCAACGCCAACCATGTCAATGATCAAGGCTTCTGAGGTGATGGAGGCGAACCCAAGAATTGCAACGCCATCGATGGAAGTCAATCACTTGCGGAAAATGATGCTCGATCATCATGATCGCTATGTTCCCGTGATGGAGGACAGAACGGTTTTGGGTGTGATCTCCTTTTACGATGTTGCCCGCGCCGTACTTGAAGCCCAGAGTTTTGAGAATCGCATGCTCAAGGCCTACATCAAAGACTGGCCAACGGAGGGCTGAAGCGATGCATATTCTTGTTTCAAACGATGATGGTTATCTCTCGCCCGGTTTGGCGGCGCTTGCAGCAGCCATGAAGGAGTTTGGCGACGTAACGGTTGTTGCTCCGGATCGAGATCGCAGTGGCGCATCCAATTCGCTCACGCTTGATGCACCGCTGACCGTAAGGCAGGCGCCGAATGGGTTTTATTTTGTAAACGGGACGCCCACCGATTGTGTGCATATGGCCATCACGGGATTACTCAAGCAAAAGCCCTCGCTGGTGGTCTCTGGGATCAATAACGGTCCGAATATGGGTGATGACACCATTTATTCGGGTACGGTGGCCGCAGCGATGGAAGGATTTCTGCTCGGCGTGCCATCGATTGCTTTTTCACTGCAAGCCAGATCCTTCGAAGGCGTCGAGCAGGCGGCACGCGTTGCGGCATCGATTGTTCAGCGAGCACTCGCGCAAAAAACACTCAGCACACCTTATTTGCTTAACGTGAATATCCCAGGACGAGGGGTCACCGATAACGCTGAACCGGTGGTTACAAGGCTTGGTAAACGCCACATGGCCGAGCCGGTGATCGCTGCAAGCAACCCGCGGGGCGAAGCCATTTGGTGGATCGGGCCGGCAGGCGAGGCTAAGGACGCCGGGCCTGGAACCGATTTTTATGCGCTGGCTCAAGGCTTGGTTTCGATTACACCGCTGGATATCGACCTGACCGCGCATCGCCAGTTGAACGATGTTGGGCAATGGCTCACAACAAAGCCTTAATTGGCCGTTCCATTCCGCAGCCGGCCCAGATTCCGGCTGTGAGCGGCCTTGGCCTTGATTCTGACAAAGCGCGTTATCGGCTCATCGATGCGTTGGCGCAAGCTCATCAACTCGATGCGGGACTGGTCGAGGTCATGCGCACCGTGCCAAGGCATCATTTTGTGGAGCCGGCCTTTGCCAGCCGTGCTTATGAGGACGTTGCTTTGCCGATCGGTCATCAGCAGACGATTTCCAGGCCTTCAACGGTTGCTCGCATGATCGATCGGGTTTTAAAACACTTTGCCGGGCAAGAAAGAAAACAGCTTAAAGTTCTAGAAATTGGAACTGGGTGCGGTTATCAAGCCGCGGTTCTTTCGAGGCTCTTTGGCGAGGTCTATTCGATTGAGCGGATCAAGGATTTGCATTTGCTAGCCAAGAAAAATCTCCGCGGTATGCAGTGCTTTAACCTGCGGATGCTTTTTGCCGACGGGCTGAAAGGACTTCCCCAGGTCGCGCCCTTTGACGCGATTATTGCTGCGGCAGCCGGCGAGGCGATTCCAGAGCCCTGGAAGGCACAGTTGGCTGAAGGCGCCATCTTGTTGAGCCCGGTGTTGCTTGCCAAAGGCCAGGTTCTTGAGCAAGTGATTCACCATGGGCATGGTAACTTTCAGCATCTTCATCTTGATGCCGTTCGTTTCGTACCCCTTCTTCAGGGAACCCGCTGAGAAGCTTTTATCGTGATCCACATCGAATCTGAGCCACGCGGATGACCAAGACCGCTTGTCGACACCATGGCCTGCGGATTCCATCTGAAGGCATGGGTGCCACACGCTTGCGTAGAATCGCCAGCGCTGCGCTCTGCGTTCCCGTGTTGCTGATTGCCGCTTGCTCAAGCGGGCCGCGTACACCGGCACCGATTGTTGACCGCTCAAACAAGGCTCCACCGGTGGTGATCGTGTCCTCGGTTGGGCAGGCCAAAGCACCCACGCCGGCAACTCCGCAAGCAAGCCCGCAGGCAAGCCCACAAGTAACCCCGCAGGCAGGACCGCAATCAACGCCGCAAGCGGCAAGGCCGCCGTCCACAGCCCGATCCCAAGCTCCTCAACCGCCGTCGACTGTACGATCGCCAGCAACTTCAGTTCCCAGTACCGTCGACTCATCGCCCAACGCCAGCGCTTCGGGTTCGACAACACAGGTTTTGAAGCCAGATGGCGATGTCCAGGCGCCGCCGGTCACGACGCGACCCATCCGGAATCCGCAGATTGCCTCAAATGCGCGTAACGAAGCTCCGAGCGCTCCCGAGCGAAACAGTCGAACCGAGCAGCCTGCAAACCCCGAGCCAGCCGCAAAGCCTGCTCACAAGGCTGATCCTGTGAAGCCTGCAGTGCCAAGCAATTCGGCACTCCAGGGCAGCGCAGCTGATAGCGCTGGGCAGGACGCCGCAACCATTGAAAAGCCGCCGATAGCCGCAGACATTGAATGGATATGGCCTGCAGAGGGCAAGTCGTTTAGCACCTTCAGTGCTGGCAAGGGCGGCTTGAGAATCGAGGGTAATTCAGGCGATCCAATTCTTGCCATCGGTGATGGCAAAGTGATTTTTGCCGGGCAAGGCCCAAAGGGCTACGGGAATTTGTTGATCGTGCGCCATGAGGGCGAACTCTTATCGGTTTATGCACACAATCGTGCCTTGCTGGTCCAGGAGGGCAGCCAGGTGAAGAAGGGTCAAAAGATCGCCGAAATGGGCGATTCTGGCGCTGACCGGACGCAGCTTGGCTTTGAATTGCGGCGAAACGGTCGGCCGATTGACCCAAGGTCAGCTTTGCCTCAGCGCTGAGCACGGTTTTGGCGTCATCGGTTCTCGTTTTCGACCTCGAAACCATACCCGATGCCGATGGTCTTCGCAGGGCTTGGCCTGATCTCACCGCCGAGGCTCAGTCCTTGGATGACCGGATGCTTGTTGAGCATGTACTTGAGCAACGCGAAGCGGTTACAGGTAAGGCTTTTTTACCGCTGCAGTTTCAAAGAATTGTTGCAATCGGTTGCTTGTTTCGGCAGGAAGCGGATGCCACAGAAGCCTTGCGCCTTCGCTGTCTTGGAACGGCGGCAGACGATGAATCACGCCTGATCCGCGATTTTTACCGCATCATCGAAAAGTATGCTCCGCAACTGGTGAGTTGGAACGGTTCTGGCTTTGATTTGCCGGTGCTTCATTACCGCGCGCTGATACATGGTGTGACAGCAGCCCGTTACTGGGACCTCGGCGATGAGGATCGTGATTTTAAATATAATAACTACATAAGTCGCTACCACCAGCGGCACATCGACCTTATGGATCTGATGAGTCTTTATAACGGCCGAGCGGTAGCGCCCCTCGATCAAGTCGCAAGCCTTTGTGGCTTTCCCGGCAAGCAAGGGATGAGCGGTGCGCAAGTCTGGCCAGCTTATTGCGAAGGGCGAATGGATGACATCCGACATTATTGTTTAACGGATGTCTTGAATACCTGGCTTGTGTGGTGCCGCTTTCAACGCATGCGAGGTTTTTTTACCGCCACGCAATACCAAGACGAGATTGCTCTAGCAAGAACTCTCGTGGATGCACAAGAAGATGAGCGCTGGACGCCCTTTCGACAGGCTTGGACGCAGACTGCAAGATGAAAGGCATCCGCCGCAGAAAAAGCACTGATCTCGATTCAGCTCCATTGCTGACACTAGAAATCGAATCGGTCGATCTCGAGGGTCGGGGCGTATCCCGTGCTGATGGCAAGGTCGTTTTTGTCGATAACGGGTTGCCTGGAGAGCGGGTGCTTGCGCGCATCGTCAAGCAAGGCGCCCGCTTTGATCGAGCGCATGCGATTCGGGTCATTCGAGCCTCAAGCGGGCGTGTCGAGCCGCGTTGCCGCTACTTTGGGGTTTGTGGCGGATGCAGCATGCAGCACATCGATGCGGACACGCAGCTTGCCATCAAGCAGAGGGTTCTTGAGGACCAGCTCTGGCATTTAGCAAGGTTGCGACCGCAGACCATGCTCGCGCCGATTGCAGGGCCTGCATGGTCGTATCGGCGGCGAGCGCGTCTGAGTGTGCGCGATGTGCAGAAAAAGGGCGAGGTTTTGGTCGGCTTTCACGAGCGTGCATCAAGCTACGTGGCGCAAATGGATGCCTGTGAAGTCCTGGGTCACAAGGCCTCCCAACTTATCCCCGCACTCAAACGTCTTATCGAGTCGCTAAGCATCCGGCAGCGGGTCCCGCAAATTGAGATTGCCGAGGGCGGCGAGGTTCTGGCTTTGGTGTTTCGGATTCTGGAGCCACCCAGTAACGAGGACTGCGAAGCCTTGATCGCCTTTGGCAGGCTTCACTCATTGGAAATCTGGCTACAAACGAAGGGTCCCGAATCGATCAGCTTGATCTATCCGGAGCGATCAGTGCTCGCCTACCAGCTTAGCGATTTCAACCTGACCTATCCTTTTTTGCCCACGGACTTCACGCAAGTCAATCATGGGGTCAATGAAGTGCTCGTGCGCAAGGCGATAAGGCTACTGAGCTTGGTCCAGGAAGATCGGGTGCTTGATTTGTTTTGCGGCTTGGGAAACTTCAGTCTTGCGCTTGCCCGGACCGCGCATTATGTGACTGGCGTGGAGGGCAGTGAGTCACTGGTCAGCCGCGCCCAAGCGATCGCGGCAAGCCAGGGGCTTTCGGATCGAACCCGATTTCTATCGGCCAATCTCTTCACAATCACCCAGCAGCAATGGAAGGCCCTGGGTGAACACAACAAACTTCTCATGGACCCGCCACGCGAGGGCGCGCAGCAGCTCTGCGAATTGATTGCTGATCAAGCTGCCAAACCCGCTCGGATCGTGTATGTGTCGTGCAATCCGGCAACATTGGCGCGCGATGCTGCCATCCTGGTTCACCAGGCTGGCTATCAGCTCGAGGCGGCCGCTGTGGCCAACATGTTTCCGCAGACATCGCATGTTGAGTCGATGGCGGTATTTGCCCGGCTTGGCACCGCCTGGATGCCCTAGCCGGGACCCGATCGCTTATCAGTCCCGATCGCCGCCCACGATGCCGAGGATGGCAAGCAAATTGCTAAAGACGTTGTAAACGCTCAGATAAATACTCAGCGTGGCTGTAATGTAGTTATCTTCGCCACCTTGCAAGATGCGCTGGACGTCGACCAGGATGAAGGCTGAAAAAATAGCAATCGCGATCACCGATATCGTCAGCATCAAGGCTGGCATTTGGAAAAAGATATTCGCCAGACTTGCCAGTATCAAGAGCACAACACCCACGGTGAGAAACTTCCCAAGCTTGGTAAAGTCCCGCTTGGATACCGTCGCGATGCCGGCCATGACCGCGAAAATGCTCGCGGTACCGCCAAAGGCCATCATGATCAAGCTGGCACCGTTGCGCAAGCCGAGCACGCTGCCGATCAAGCCAGAGAGCATCAATCCCATGAACCCGGTAAAGAGCAAGAGCAAGCCAACGCCAGCAGCCGAGTGCTTGTTGCGTTCGATGAGAAAAAAGAAACCGAAGGCGATCGCGAGAAAGGCGATGGCCCCCATAAACGGGCTACCCGCGAACAGGCTGCTAAACTTTGTCTGAACGCCGATCCATGCGCCAGCAATCGTTGGAATCATCGACAGCGCGAGCAGCGCAAAGGTATTGCGCAACACCTGGCGTTGACGCGAGCCATCCTGCAGCATCGCTTGCCCGTAGGCGTTTGAACCCCAGCCTTCTGAAGTATTCGCGGTCTGCGATAACTGCCAAACCGTTGACTTGTTGCTGTTCGCATTGGCTTGATCGTTCTGAAATAAGCTCATGACAAAACCTCCTAAAAAAAGCCAGCCAAGTGGACTGATGGCTTAAATGTAGTGTCAATGCTGACCAATTTCAATTGACCCTATAAAACGGTGTTTCGTCGACGCGTCAGTGATCGATGATAGACTCGCGTTCGATTTTTGATTACCAACGAGTGACGACCATGGCCGTTGAAAAAACGCTTTCCATTATCAAGCCTGACGCAGTAGCCAAAAACGCAATCGGTGCGATTTACGCGCGCTTTGAAGCCGCTGGGCTTCAAATCGCCGCAGCGCAAATGATGCATTTATCCCGAGCGCAGGCTGAAGCTTTTTATAGTGTGCATAGGGAGCGAGGTTTTTTCAACGATTTGGTTGAATTCATGGTTTCCGGTCCGGTGATGGTCCAGGTTTTGCAGGGTGAGTCTGCAATCTCTAAGCATCGCGATTTGATGGGTGCGACCGATCCAAAGAAAGCAGCCGCCGGAACCATTCGCGCGGATTTTGCCGATAGCATCGATGCCAACGCTGTGCATGGATCTGACGGGCCCGACACGGCCGCAACCGAGATTGCATTCTTTTTCCCTGGTATGGCGGTGTTCAATCGCTGAAGTCTTGCAGGTGTTGCGCCAAGGCTTGTTTGATTGGAGGCACATCAACATCGGCCATGCTGGGCGACTTCACCTTCTTGCTCGGATGCTCAGAGCCCAAACTTAAGGCCTTGTTGGAGTCGGAAGGCGAGAAAGCTTTTCGCGCACGGCAAGTCATGCAGTGGGTGCATCAGCGCGGGTGCAGTGATTTCGGAGCAATGACCGACATTGCAAAGCGCTTGAGGGAATGGCTTAGCACACGCTTTGAGCTGACCGAGCCGGGGATTCTCAGTGATCATCTGGCTGCCGATGCGACCCGAAAGTGGCTTTTTGATGTGGGTTCGGGTAACGGAATTGAGACCGTTTTTATTCCTGAGCGTCAACGCGGCACACTTTGCCTCTCGACCCAAGTCGGCTGCGCGCTGGCCTGCAGCTTTTGTTCCACAGGCGCACAAGGTTTTAACCGCAATCTGACTGCAGGCGAAATCATCGCCCAGTATTGGCTTGCACGTTCTTTGCTTCTGGATCCAATCAGCGCATCGCCGACTCGCTTGGCCGAGGCGGAAAAAATCGAAGACGACGATTCGGATGCCGCAGATACAGCTGCAAGCAGACCGATCTCTAACGTCGTCTTTATGGGCATGGGCGAGCCCTTGCAAAACTACGATGCGACTCTGGAAGCGCTGCATATCCTGCTCTCCGACCTTGCTTATGGGCTGTCTCGGCGTCGCGTGACCGTGAGCACTTCGGGCGTGGTACCAATGATGGATCGCCTGGCGCAGGACTGTCCAGTGGCACTTGCGGTGTCTTTGCACGCACCCGACGATGCGCTGCGAGATCGCCTCGTTCCCTTGAATCGCAAGTATCCTCTTGCGGATTTGCTTCGCGCCTGTCGCGCCTATTTGCAGCGCGCACCCCGCGAATTCATTACCTTTGAATACACCATGATGAAGGGAGTCAATGACAGTGTTGAGCAGGCGCAAGCGCTCGCCGCTTTGCTGTCGACAGTGCCTTCAAAAGTCAATTTAATTCCCTTTAATCCCTTTCCTGGTTCTTCGCTGCAACGCAGCAGCGCGCAACAAATCCGCAGCTTTGCCGAGGTGCTTTTGCAAGCAGGAATCACCGCAACAATTCGCAAAACCCGAGGCGAAGACATTGATGCGGCCTGCGGGCAGCTTGCCGGTGAAGTGATTAACCTGACCCGGCGACGCTCAAACGCCGCGCAAGGCTCAGCGGCCTGAGTGGGTCTGCTGGCAGATCATGAGTTTTGAGGCGCAGCCACTTCGCGACGATGACACGCCCTTGTCGATGCTGGATCTACGCTATCGACGCCAACGGCTCGGGATCAGCGCTCAAGAAATGGCCCAGGCGCTTGGTATCAACCAGAAACAATTCGAAAGCCTTGAGGCCGGCGACTGGCAGGCCTTGCCCGGTGCAGCCTTTTCGCGCTCCGTCTTATTTGCCTACGGGCGCAGGCTCGGACTCGATCGGCGCGATTTGCTTGAGCCCCTGCTGCCTGATGATCTGAGGCAGCGTGTGCTTGATTTGCACTCGGAGGCAGACGATCGGCGCATCAGGCCCAAGGGACTGATGGGTTTTGCCCATGGCGGCTCCGGCAGTGTTCTTGCCTGGATCTGTTTGGTTCTTGCAAGTCTTTCGGTGCTCGTTCACTATTTCGGAAGGCCCTAGCCCTCAGAGGTTTTTCTCATATGGATCTCCACGCAATCCCAGCCCAGACGCAGGCAGTGACCGGCAGGCGAGACGACGCAGCCCTTCAGGCGACAGTTGCCCAGAGCATGCCACGTCGTGAATCCTTGCAATGCCAGATTCGTTGGGGTTCGCGAGAAGTACGCATGGGCGGTGATGCGCCAATTGTGGTGCAGTCGATGACCAATACCGACACCGCGGACGTCATTGCGACTGCGATTCAGGTCAAGGAGCTGGCAGCTGCCGGCTCGGAAGTGGTGCGCATCACGGTTAATTCAATCCAAGCGGCCAAAGCGGTTGCTGATATCCGCGAGCAGCTCGACCGGATGGGAGTCGATGTGCCCTTAGTGGGCGATTTTCACTACAACGGACATAAGCTCTTGCAAGAAGTGCCAGCCTGCGCGCAGGCGCTTTCCAAATACCGTATCAATCCGGGCAACGTCGGCCTTGGTTCGAAGCGGGATGACCATTTTGCCGCTCTGATTGAATCGGCGATGCGCTGGGAGCGACCCGTCCGGATCGGCGTTAACTGGGGCAGTCTCGATCAATCGGTACTTGCGCGTCTGATGGATGACAATGCCAATCGAAGCCATCCATGGACTGCGGCTGCGGTCATGCGAGAGGCCTTGGTGACTTCGGCGCTTGAAAGTACCCAAGCTGCGATCCGCTTAGGGATGGACCCGGCTCAGATATGTCTTTCGGCCAAAGTGTCGAGCGTGCAAGATTTGATCGCAGTCTATCGATCGCTGGCTTCACGTTGCAAGCAGTCACTCCATTTGGGTTTGACCGAAGCGGGAATGGGCAGCAAGGGTATTGTGGCCTCAAGCGCTGCAATGGCAGTACTTTTGCAAGAGGGTATCGGTGACACGATCCGTGTATCGCTAACCCCGGAGCCAGGCGGTGATCGGCGCAAGGAGGTGATCGTTGCCCAGGAGTTGCTTCAGACAATGGGATTGCGCGCCTTCACGCCGCTGGTGGTTGCCTGTCCTGGCTGTGGTCGAACGACCAGCACTTTTTTTCAGGAGCTTGCAGACGATATACAGCGCTGGCTACGTGAGCAAATGCCGCAGTGGCGCGCTCACTATCCTGGCGTCGAATGCTTGCAGGTCGCGGTCATGGGCTGTGTGGTCAATGGTCCGGGAGAAAGTCGGCATGCCGATGTTGGCATATCATTGCCGGGTTCGGGCGAGGCACCAGTCGCTCCGGTTTTTGTCGACGGCGAGCGTCGACTCACCTTGAAAGGCGAGCATATCGCCAGAGAGTTTCAGCAAATCGTTGAAGACTATGTCAAAAAACGTTTCGGAAAAGTTCATGAACCCCAGGCGGACTAAGCATTACATCCAGCTGATCCAACTGTGGCATCGCGCTGCGATGTGCTTGCAGATGGGCCCAATCGAATGGCCCCGAGCCCAATAAAGTTAAAACCGTGAGTCAGGAAAAGGCTAAAGTCTCGCCGCTTCAAGGCCTGCGTGGGATGAATGATGTGTTGCCCGCGCAACAAGCGCTGTGGCGCTATTTTGAAGAAACCGTCGCCGCCGTGGTGAGCAGTTATGGATACCGACAGATTCGCACGCCGGTCCTTGAACAAACAGGTCTTTTTTTGCGCGGTATCGGCGAGGTCACCGACATTGTTGAAAAGGAAATGTATTCCTTCACCGATGCGCTAAACGGTGAGCAACTAAGCCTGCGACCCGAGTCGACTGCCGGTGTGGTTCGTGCCGTCATCGAGCATCATTTGCTTCGCGAGGGGCCGCAAAGGCTTTGGTATCAAGGGCCGATGTTTCGGCACGAACGTCCCCAGCGCGGGCGTTATCGGCAATTTCACCAGGTGGGTCTTGAAGCGCTTGGCCTTGAGGGTCCGGATATTGACGCCGAGCTGATCTTGCTTTGTGGCCGGCTCTGGGACGAGCTGGGACTACAAAACATCCAGCTGGAGATCAATTCGCTCGGACAGCCTGAAGAGCGTCGCTTGCACCGGCAGGCCTTGATTGCCTACTTCGAATCGCACGCCGCACAGCTCGATGATGACGCGCAACGCCGGTTGCACACGAATCCCCTGCGAATTCTGGACAGCAAGAATCCGGCGATGCAGGCGTTGATTGAGGCTGCACCGCGTCTTGATGCTTTCCTTGGCGAGACCTCGAGCAGGCACTTTGAGGGATTGCAAACACATTTACGCCGTCGCGGACAGGCTTTTCGGATCAACCCGAGGCTGGTACGCGGGCTTGACTACTACAACCTCACGGTCTTTGAGTGGATCGCCTCCCACGAGGACAAAGCTGCGCTCACCATTTGCGGCGGCGGTCGCTACGACGGTTTGATCGAAACGCTTGGTGGTAAGCCTGCGCCGGGCTGCGGTTTTGCCATTGGGGTGGAGCGGGTTCTTGATTTGCTTGAAGCGCACCTGCCGGCACAGCCTTCGATATGCGATGTTTATCTGGTTCACCAGGCGCATGGCTCAGAGCTTGTCGCGATGGATTTAGCCGAGCAGTTACGCGATCATGGCCTTGATGTGATTTTGCATTGCGGCGGTGGCAGTTTCAAAGCGCAATTCAGACGGGCTGATGCCTCGGGTGCGTCCTATGCCGTAGTACTCGGCGATGAGGAAATCAATCAGGGCCAGGCGAGCATCAAGGCTTTGCGCGATCCCGAGCAAACGCAGGCGCGGGTGGCGATCGCCGAAGTCGCAAAGCATATTCTTGAAAAAGGCTACGGGGTCGAGCACTGATGGCAGAGCATCATTTTGATCAGGAAGAGGTTGACCGTTTAAAGGACTGGTGGAAAAAGTACGGTAACTGGCTGAGCTTTGCGTTGGCGCTGGCGATGTTGGCAACCGCCGGATGGCGCGGCTGGGGTTGGTACCAGGACAAACAATCGCGGGAAGCCGCAGAAATTTATGATCGGGTGGTTATCGCGTCAACCAAGGGCGATCTTCAAGCGCTGAAGCAAACCTCGGGGAGCCTTTTCGAGCAATACCCGAAAACTGCCTACGCGCCACTGGCAGCGCTTTTGAGCGCAAAACAGCATGCGCAGTCTGCTGACTTGAAAACCGCCCAGACGCTTTTGCAATGGGTGATCGATAAGGCCGACGATCCAGGGCTGGTGGCGGTGGCAAGCTTACGACTCGCATCGGTTTTGCTTGATGATGGAAAGGCGGAGCAAGCTTTGGCAGTGCTCGATGCGATGAAGAATGACAATCTCACCGAGGCTTTCGACCTTTCTCGACTCGATCGTCGCGGAGACGTTCTGCTCGCGCTGGGTCGGCATGATGATGCACTCAAAGCCTGGGATCAGGCTTTGGAACGGTCGGAGCAAGAGCCGAGCTGGAAGCAATTATTGCAAATCAAGCGAGACCACGCAGCGTCCAACGCGGGCCGTGCTTCATGAGTAGGGTAAAGCGCACACAGATCGATTCCGGTTCGCGTCGCAGCTTGTTGGCCCGAAGCCTGCGAGCAGGCGCGGGTTTTGCGCTTGGCGGATCAATGGCTGCCTGCTCGAGCATGGATACGCTGACATCGTGGATCCCCTGGTCATCTTCAAAGCCCAAGTTGCCAAACCTGCCCGAACTGGGCGCTGGAAACTCTTTGCTTATGCTCTGGCGCACAAGCGTGGATGAACTGGGCCAGGGCTTTGCACCCGCCATGCTCGATGGCTTGCTGGTGGTGGCAACGCGTTCCGGGCGTTTAACCGCCTTTGACCCGATGAGTGGCGAGCGACGTTTCGAGCATCGGTATCGCAAGGGCTTCAGTACCGGTGTGGCCGGCCACGAGGGCATGCTTCTGGTCGCGGGCAGCGATGGCTTTTTACTGGCGATGAGCCGCGACGGCACAACCCGCTGGTCAACCTATCTTGGCGCCGAAGTGGTTTCGGTTCCGGCAACCGGCTCAGGGATTGCGGTGGTTCGTACCAGTGACAATCGTATTCAGGCTCTTGACCTTGAGCGCGGACAGGTTCGCTGGAGCATTGCAAGGCAGAGCCCGCCCTTGGTACTGCGCGCCACAAACGCCGCGGTCATCCGCGATGAAGTGGTCTTCATGGGTTTGCCTGGCGGTCGAATGATGGCGGTCAACAGTGCCAACGGGCAGATACTCTGGGAGTCTGTGGTGTCTTCGCCCCGAGGCACCACCGAGATCGAACGCTTGTCCGATGTTCTAGGGCAACCGATTGTTGACGGCGCTGAGGTGCTGGCCGCCAGTTTTCAAGGCAAGCTGACTAGTTTTGATCGCAGCAGCGGCCAACTGCGCTGGTCGCGTGATGTGGGTGCTGTCGGCGCGATTGCGGCCGATTCGGTGCAGGTGATCGCCGCAGACGACCGGGGACAGGTACAGTCTTTCAGTCGAAGCGGAGCACCGCAGTGGAAGCAAGAGGCCTTGCGCGGCCGTCGATTGTCGGCCCCGGCACTTTCGCAGCGTCTGGCGCTGGTTGCAGACGAGGAGGGTGTCTTGCACGGCCTTGGCCGTGAACAGGGGCAGCTGCTCGGTCGCCTGAGCGTTGGCTCAAAGTCGATCGCCTGTGCGCCCTGGATTGACGGCACGCTTGGGTGGACGATTTCCAGCGACGGATCGGTGTGTGGGTTTCGGATGGCGCATGCCTGAAACGCTTCAGCGCTGGCCTGTTGTTGCGATTGTCGGTAGACCCAATGTCGGAAAGTCCACGCTCTTTAACCGTTTAACGCGCTCAAGGGACGCACTGGTTGCCGATCTGCCCGGTCTTACGCGTGATCGGCAGTATGGTCGAGGGCGCCTGGGCTCGGAACGCTATATTGTGATCGACACCGGCGGCTTTGAGCCGGTTGCCAAAGACGGTATTGCGGCTGAAATGGCCCGTCAAGCCCGTCTCGCTGTCGTCGAGGCCGATGTGGTGCTTTTCATCGTGGACGGAAGGCAGGGCCTTGCGCCGCGCGACCTGGAGATTGCTGCTGAGTTGCGGCGCACCGCGGATCGTCTGGTTCTCGCGGTCAACAAGTGCGAGGGCATGCGTGTTGACCATGTGCTCGCTGACTTCCAAGAGCTTGGTTTCGGACGCATGTTTGCGCTTTCGGCTGCGCATGGTGATGGCGTGCGCGCCATGGTGGACAGTCTCTTTGAAGATGAACTCCAAGCTTTCACAACGCCGCCCGAGCCGGCTGAAGCTGAAGAGACTGAAGCAAGACCCAAGCAAGACGCCACGCGCATTGACAGCCATAACGATATCGCTACGAACGCAAGCACGACAGCTGCTAAAGAGCATCAATCCAGGCCGATGCGGGTTGCGATTATTGGCCGACCTAACGCAGGCAAGTCCACGCTCATCAATGCGCTTTTGGGTGAGGAGAGGGTGATTGCCTTTGATCAACCGGGCACCACCCGCGACGCGTTGGCGATTGATTTCAAGCATCGAGGTCGCGACTACACCCTGGTTGATACCGCCGGTTTGCGCAAGCGCACAAAGGTTCACGAAGTAGTCGAAAAGTTCTCCGTTGTGAAAACGCTCCAAGCCATTGAACAAAGCCATGTGTGCATTCTCATGCTCGATGCAAGTGAGGGTGTCGGACAGCTTGACGCCGGTATCGCAAACTATGTGCTCGATGCAGGGCGTGCTGTTGTCGTGGCGGTCAACAAGTGGGACGCACTCGATGTCGGAGCAAAGCAGCAATTCAAACGCGACCTGCTTCAATCGCTACAATTTTTGCAGTTTGCGACCCTGTGTTACATTTCGGCCCGAGAAGGCCGCGGACTTGCTGCGCTCATGCAAGCGGTCGATCAGGCCTTTGCCGCCGCGATGGCCAAACTTCCCACGCCTAAACTCACACGTGCCTTGCGAGAGGCAGTCGAGCGCCAGCAGCCGCCACGCAAAGGGCCATTTCGGCCCAAGTTGCGCTATGCCCATCAGGGTGGCCAAAATCCGCCGGTCGTAGTGATTCATGGAAACTCTTTGGACCGGGTGAGCGACAGCTATAAACGCTATCTTGAGTCCTGGTTTCGGGATACATTCAAATTGCAGGGAACGCCCTTGCGCATTGAATGGCGATCCTCAACAAACCCCTACGCGAATGAGGACTGAGGCTTGCGTGATTTTCGGATGTAGGCAGAATTCCGGAAACAGGGATAAGAGAAGACTCCCGTGACAACATAACAAAATCCAACGGAGCTAGAACGATGAGTAACAAAGGTCAGCTATTACAAGATCCCTTTTTGAACATGCTTCGAAAAGAACATGTGCCGGTATCAATTTATCTGGTCAATGGCATCAAGCTCCAGGGCCACATCGAATCCTTTGACCAGTACGTGGTCCTGTTGCGAAATACCGTCACCCAAATGGTTTACAAGCATGCGATTTCAACCGTCGTGCCTTCACGTGCGGTGAACTTCACTTCCGATACTGACGCAGGGTGACTTTTTCCTCGCGCAGTTTGTTGATCGCGGTCGATTCGCAAAAGCGTGCCGCGGCTGATCTTGATGAGTTAAACGCACTTGCTTTGTCAGCGGGCTTGGAGCCGGCAACCCGGGTGCGCTGTCGCAGGGATCGGCCCGACCCGGCCTTTTTTATCGGGAGCGGGAAAGCCGACGAACTGGCAAAGCTGATCGAAAGCGAAGCCATCACCGAAGTCGTCTTTGACCAGGCGCTTTCGGCGGTGCACCAGCGAAATCTGAATCGGCTCTGGCAGGTGCCTGTGCTCGATCGTACCGAACTCATTTTGGAAATATTTGCCCGCCGTGCTCAGAGTCAGGAGGGGCAGGCTCAGGTGGAGCTTGCCCGTTTGCAGCATCAGTCCACGCGACTTGTGCGAATGTGGACGCACTTGGAGCGTCAGCGCGGCGGTATCGGGGTACGCGGTGGCCCGGGCGAAAGGCAAATTGAGTTGGATCGCCGGATGATAGAAACAAAAATACGCAGGCTTCGTGAGCGTCTCACACTCATGGCCAAGCAACGGCAGACGCGGCGTAAGGCAAGACAACGTCAAGGTGCTTTTAAGATTTCCCTTGTCGGTTACACCAATGCCGGCAAGTCCACCTTATTCAATGCTTTGGCTGGTTCAAATTCCCCAGCCTACGCAGCCGACCAACTCTTTGCGACACTCGACACACTTACGCGCCGCGTGCATCTGGCGCATGGGATGGACTGCGTGCTTTCCGACACGGTGGGATTTGTACGTGATTTGCCGCACGGCCTTGTCGATGCGTTTCATGCCACCCTTGAGGAGACAGCGCAGGCCGATCTCTTATTGCATGTGCTCGACGGATCGAGCCAGGAGCGTGAGCTTCAGGCGCAGGAAGTGTTCAAAGTTTTACACGAGATCGGCGCGGGCGATATTCCCCGCATCGACATCCTCAACAAGTGCGACCTGCTTAACCTGAGCCCCAGTGTGCACAAAGATCCCTATGGTAGGATCCAAAAGATTCATATCAGCGCGCAGGAGCGATCAGGTATTGAGCTCGTGAGGCAGGCAGCGGTGCAGTACGCTCAGTCGCAAATGCACCCGGAGGCTCTTGAATATCAAACCTCAGTGCACTGTTCTCTAACCGATTTTTCTACCAACTAGGCTTAATCCAGATGAGGGTTTTCTTGCGACGCGTTTTTTCGCTTAACGATCCTGGATGGGGTCGGAGCGGCTCCCAGGGATCGGGCCAAGGATCGAATCAGCCAGGGCAGCAAAATCAGGACACGCCAGGTCGGGATGAACGGCGAAACCGACGACCCGATGCGCCTCCTGATCTGGATGAGTTATGGCGCGACTTCAACCGTAAGCTCAACCAGGTGTTTCGCGGGGGAAAAGGAAACGGTCCACGAGGACCTTCAAGCGGCGGGGCCGGTTTTCCGACGCCTTCCTTTGGTAAAGGTAGCATCGGCGTTGTCGCGGCTGTGTTGCTTGCACTTTGGCTCGGCAGCGGAATCTACATCCTGCCGGAGGGCCATGTTGCTGTGATCTTGCAGTTTGGCGAATTTCGTCAGCTCAACGAAAGCCCGGGTCTTTCCTGGCGCATACCTTATCCTGTGCAACAAGCCGAGATCGTCAACACGCAACAGTTGCGGCAGGCTGAGGTCGGGTATCGCGGTAATGTAAAGAATAAAGTGCTGAAAGAAGCGCTGATGCTCTCACAGGATCAAAGCATCGTCGACCTGCAGATCGCCGTCCAATATCGCATCAGCGATGCCCGCTCGTTTTTGTTCAACAACCAGCTCAGCGGCGGACCTGACAACCTCATCCGGCAGGCTGCAGAGACCGCGACCCGGGAGGTGGTTGGTGCGAAAACCATCGATCAGGTGCTCTATGAAGAAAAGGAAGCGGTGGCCAAGGCAGCACGTCAGCAGACGCAAAATATTTTGAATCGATATAGAGTAGGGATCGTTGTGGTCGATCTGAACGTTCAGCAGGCTCAACCTCCCGAGCAGGTTCAAGCTGCTTTTGAAGACGCCAACAAGGCTGCTCAGGACCGCGAGCGCCTCATCAATGAAGGCATGGCTTATGCAAACGATGTGATTCCCAAAGCGCGCGGTGCGGCCGCGCGCTTGATGCAGGAGGCGGAGGGTTATCGGCAATCAAGCATTGCAACCGCCGAGGGTGATGCCAACCGATTCAAGCAAGTCTTGACCGAATACGCCAAAGCCCCGCAGGTTACGCGCGAGCGGATGTATCTTGAGGTGATGCAACAGATCTTTTCCAATAATGCGAAAGTTTTTGTGGACAGCAAGGCCGGTAGTAACTTGCTCTATCTCCCCTTGGATAAGCTGATGCAGCAAGCGGGAGTGGACACACCCGCTGCGGCATCGGCCCGGGGTGCCAACGGAGAACTTGCGCCACCGGCGCCGATGCAACCCGTGCCGAAGGCTGGCTCGGACGAAGCAAGAGGGCGGGCAGCGGCACGTACGAGAGAACGGGAGTCCGGACGATGAATCGACTGATGCTGCTGGCGATAAGCATTCCGCTTCTTGGCCTACTCGTACTATCGTCGCTTTTCATAGTGGACCAACGGCAGTACGCGGCGGTTTATGCGCTTGGCGAGATCAAGCGGGTGATTGAGACGCCCGGTTTGCACTTTAAATTGCCACCCCCTTTTCAAAACGTTACTTATTTTGACAAGCGCATTCTGACCATTGATACGCCTGATACGGATCGTTTCATCACCTCTGAAAAGCTCAACCTTCAGGTTGACTCCTTTGTGAAGTGGCGCATCGTTGATGTCAAGGCCTTCATCCGGTCGGTAAGCGGTAGTCAATCGATCGCCGCCGACCGCTTGCTCAGAAGCCTGCGTGACGCGATGAACATTGAGATTTCGAAGATCACGGTGGCTGAGCTGATCTCGGGAGAACGCGAAAAGATCGTCGAGGAGCTTCGCAACAAGCTCAATGACGCAGCCAAGGAGATCGGGGCCGAGATTGTCGACGTACGACTCAAGCGCGTTGATTTTGCGCCGGAGGTCGCCGACCGGGTGTTCGAGCGTATGCAATCCGAGCGCAAGCGCGTTGCCAACGAACGTCGCGCAACGGGCGGGGCTGAGTCAGAAAAAATTCGTGCTGACGCTGAAAGGCAACGTGATGTGATTCTTGCTGAAGCCTATCGTGATGCCCAGCGAATCAAAGGTCAGGGCGATGCCAAGGCAGCAGCCTTGTATGGCGAAGCGTTCGGTCAAAACCCTGATTTCGCAGCCTTTTATCGAAGCATGCAGGCCTACCGTGAGACCTTCCAGGCTAAACGCGATGTCATGTTACTCGATCCGAGTTCGGATTTTTTCAAATATTTTAAAGCACCGGGTGGCGGAGCGCCGCGGGCCGTCGCGCGTTAGCCCAATGCCTGAGATCTGGCTCAAGGCCCTTGGCTTGGCGCTGATTTTCGAGGGTTTTCTTCCATTTGTTGCTCCCGAACGCTGGCGTGAGACGATGCGGCGACTTGGTGATCTTGAAGCGCAGCGGATCCGGAGCTTTGCTTTGCTCGCGCTTGCCACCGGTACAGGCTTGATGTGGCTTTGAGTACTTGGGCATGCCTGTGTTCACCGGCTGCTAGTCGTTTGATATCGCGGCGATCCGCCCAGAATCTTCGATAAACTTCAGCTTTATCCAAGCCGATTTCCATCATGCCCCGTTGGCTGCTCCCTGAAGGTATTTCCGATGTGTTGCCCAGCGAGGCACGACGGATCGAAGATTTGCGCCGACGCTTGCTCGACTTGTTTCGTTTGTACGGCTATGAGCTCGTTTCGCCCCCATTGATCGAATACCTGGATGCCTTGCTCGTTGGTTCGGGTCGGGATCTTGCGCAGCAGATGTTTCAAACAGTCGATTTGCTCTCCGGCAAAACGCTTGCGGTTCGAGCCGACATGACGCCCCAGGTGGCCCGTATCGATGCGCATCGTCTTAATCGTCAACGGGTTGTTCGGCTGTGCTACACCGGTTCTGTGTTGCATACGCGTCAGGAGTCGCTCAGCGGATCCCGCGAGCCGCTTCAGGCGGGTTGTGAAATTTTTGGTCACCGCGGCTTGGAAGCCGATCTGGAAGTCATGGATCTGATGGTGCAGGCCATCATGCTGGCCGGAGACCATCAGGTGCAGCTTGATTTGTCTCCTGCCGGAATTGTCAAGACCCTGTGCGAAATCAAAGGATTAGATCCAAATCTCCATGACGTGGTGCACGCGCTTGTTTTATCGAAGAATCTCCCGCAGCTGCGGGCACAACTCACGGCAATCGATGCGAGTCTTGCTGAAATACTTTGTGAAATCAGTATGTTGTACGGCGATCTTTCGGCAAATGATGACGCAATTTTACGCCGTGCCGCAGGGTGCTTGCCCGATCATGCGCTTGTCCGTTCCGTGCTCGATGGTTTGCGTCAAACTGCACAGGCGAGCTTTTGGCGCGACTACCCGAGAGTCAAGCTTTCGGTAGACTTTGGCGATATGCGGGGCTGGCAGTACCACACAGGGATCAGTTTCAGTGCCTACATCGACCAGCATCCGGTCGCGGTGGCACGCGGCGGGCGCTACGACAATGTCGGGGTCAGCTTTGGTCGTTCGCGGGCGGCAACCGGTTTTTCGCTTGAATTGCGTGAGCTTGCGAGCCTTGCCAAGGAGCCTGAGCCAGCAGTGGCTGTGCGCGCTCCATGGCGAGACGATCCGGCGTTAAGAGCCGCGGTCAAAGCACTTCGCGCGCAAGGAGAGATTGTTGTGCAGGTCATGCCCGGTCATGAAGACGAGCAAGAAGAGTTTCAATGCGATCGCGCGCTGGTTTGCCGCGATGGCCAGTGGCGGGTTGAGGCGATGTAAGCGAAAAGAGCGGGGTCACTCGCTTACTGCAATCGATGTTCAAAGGGTTTTGACCACAAGCGAAAGGATGTTCGATGGGCCGCAATATTGTGATTGTGGGCACCCAGTGGGGCGATGAAGGCAAGGGCAAGATTGTCGATTGGATCACCGATCAGGCCCAGGGTGTTGTTCGCTTCCAAGGGGGACACAATGCTGGCCATACGCTGGTGATCGCTGGTAAAAAACAGGTCCTCAGGCTGATCCCCTCGGGCATTCTTCGACCTGGTGTGATTTGCTACATCGGTAATGGGGTTGTGCTTTCCCCTGCAGCTTTGCTTCAGGAAATCGCCGAGTTGGAAGCCGCAGGCGTTGCGGTCAGGGATCGTTTGCGAATCGCCCAAGCTTGCGCGCTCATTTTGCCGTACCACGTGGCGCTTGACTTGGCCCGCGAAACGAAAAAGGGGCAGGGCAAAATTGGAACCACAGGACGGGGCATCGGGCCGGCCTACGAAGACAAGGTTGCCCGGCGAGCGCTTCGGGTGGCTGACCTGAGCGATCCGGTGTTTTTCCGGGCGCGCCTGGAAGAAGTGCTTGATTTTCATAACTTTACACTTGCCCACTATTTACAGGCCAAACCGCTGGATCTTGAGCCGATTCTGGAGGAAGCCTTGCGTCTGGGTGAAGTGATTGCGCCCATGGTGGCCGACGTCCCCGCCTTGCTTTATGAGGCGATGCGACGAGGCGATCGATTGTTGTTTGAGGGGGCGCAGGGTTCGATGCTCGATGTTGATCACGGCACTTATCCCTACGTGACGTCAAGCAACTGCGTTGCCGGTGCTGCAGCCCCGGGGTCCGGTGTTGGTCCGAAGTCCTTCAACTATGTACTTGGCATCGTGAAGGCCTACACCACAAGGGTGGGCTCGGGCCCCTTTCCTTCTGAATTGCATGATGAAATCGGCCGACATCTCGGCGAGGTCGGTCAGGAATTCGGCTCAGTGACAGGCAGACCCCGTCGCTGCGGTTGGTTGGATGTGGCGGCACTGAAACGCTCGATTGAAATCAACGGTGTGGACGGTCTTTGTCTGACCAAGCTTGATGTGCTTGACGGGCTGACCGAGGTAAAAATTTGCACCCACTATGAGGTCGAAGGCAAAGCGATCGATCGGCTTCCCTTTGGCGCGCAGGCGCTTTCGCGTTGCGTTCCGGTCTATGAGAGCCTCGACGGTTGGCAGCAAAGCACGGCCGGTATCAGGAGCTGGGATGATCTTCCGGATCGGGCGCGGCGCTATTTGCACCGTGTTGAAGAATTGGCTGGGGCACGGATTGATCTGGTTTCAACCGGCGCTGACCGCCAAGACACGATCATGCGCCATCCGCTTTTTGTCTAGTCGCCGGATTAAACCCGCCACGAGGTTTTTACACGATGAAAAAGCTGCACATTACATGGGAGCAGTACCATCGCCTGATTGAGCAACTCGCTGCCCAGATCTACGCCTCAGGCTGGGATTTTCATGCCATTGTTTGCCTCGCCCGCGGCGGCCTGCGAATCGGCGATGTGCTCTCGCGGATCTTTGAAAAACCGCTCGGTGTTCTCTTCACCAGCTCGTATCGGGAAGACAGCGGTACCAAGCAAAGTCGTTTGCAGATTGCCGAGCACTTGAGCAGCGCGACGCCGCTACCGGGTTCGCGCTGGCTGCTTGTCGACGACTTGGTAGACTCCGGCGCGACGCTGGTTGAAGGTATTCCCGAGCTGCGGCGTCGCTACCCGCAAATTCGAGAGTTACGCTCGGCAGTCATCTGGAGAAAGGCTTGCTCGGTGGCGATTCCCGATTACTACTGCGAGTACTTACCGGACAATCCCTGGGTGGTCCAGCCTTTTGAACTGTACGATCACATGGAGCCTGCTGATTTGGGGCCCCGCCTCCATGTGCATTAAGGTCTTGTTGCCGCATGAACGTCGGCTCGGGTGTGATGGTGCCCAGAAGAGGACTCGAACCTCCACAGTGTTGCCACCGCTAGGACCTGAACCTAGTGCGTCTACCAATTCCGCCATCTGGGCCGTGCGCAAGTCGCGACCTTTAGCCGAGATACGCAACCCTTAGAGTTTAAACCTGAGATAAGTTTTGTCAAAATCTTCAACAAACAGTAGATCGAAGTCTGAAAAGCCAAGCGATCCGGCCTCCTCCGAGCGTCGATCGGGCATTAGGGGCCGTGTGCAGGGCCATCGTGATGGCTTCGGTTTTCTGATTCCGGACGATGGCTCGCAAGACTTGTTTCTTTCTGCGCGTGAAATGCAGTCGGCGATGGACGGGGACATTGTCCTTGCCAAGCTCGCAGGCCTTGACCACAAGGGTCGAAGGCAGGCGGTTATCGTCGAGGTGATCACACGCGCCAGGCGCCAGCTTGTGGGGCGCATGATTCAGGAGCGTGGCGTGTCGTGGGTTGTTCCGGAAGATCATCGCATCAAACACGATGTTTTGGTTGCGCCCGGCGATCTTGGACTTGCCAAAGCAGGGCAGGTCGTGGTGGTGGAAATCACGGTTCCGCCATCCGGCCACAGCCAGGCCATGGGCCGCATTTGTGAAGTGCTTGGTGAAATCGATGACCCCGGCATGGAAATTGAGATTGCGGTCAGAAAGTTCGATGTGCCCGTGGCTTTTTCCACTGCCGCCATCCTCGAATCCCGCAAACTGCCCGATGCACCCAAGCCCGGTGAAATCCGGCGCAGGGTAGACCTGCGCGATTTACCGTTGATCACCATTGATGGCGAAGACGCACGCGATTTTGATGACGCCGTGTTCTGTCTTCCGGATGCGCAAACGGAGAGCTTTCGCTTACTGGTTGCGATTGCAGATGTCTCGCACTATGTCAAAGCCGGTTCAGCGCTTGACCAGGATGCGGCATCGCGTGGCACCTCGGTGTATTTCCCCAGGCGGGTTATTCCGATGCTGCCTGAGTCGATTTCAAACGGACTGTGCTCGCTCAACCCGTCGGTCGATCGACTGGTATTGGTCTGCGACATGGTGATCGGGGATCAGGGCGAAGTTTTTGGCTACCAGTTCTACGAGGCTGTCATGCATTCGGCGGCTCGCTGCACCTACGAGGAAGTTTGGGGGGTGCTTTCGCAACAAAATCCCCTGGCAACAAAAAAATATAGCAAATTACTTTCTGTTTTTGAGAACCTTCAAAGACTTTATACCGTTCTTGCGTCTGCACGAAGGCGACGCGGTGCGATTGATTTTGAAAGCACCGAAACAAGAATGCTCATGGATGAGTACGGGCGCATTGATCGTATCGAGCCGAGGGTGCGCAATGAAGCGCATCGCATCATTGAAGAATGCATGCTCGCGGCCAACCTTTGTGCAGCCGACTTTCTGATTCGCAGTGAGCATCCAGGCCTATATCGGGTTCATGAGGGGCCAACGACTGAACGGCTTGCAAAACTCAGGGGCTACTTGTCGATGGCGGGCTTGCAACTCGACGGTGGCGATAAGCCACAATCGTCCGACTACGCCAAGCTGCTTGTGCAGATTCGCAGCCGCCCGGACGTACAACCTTTGCAAACCATGCTTTTGCGCTCGATGCAGCAGGCAATCTACAGCCCACACGCGGCTGGTCACTTCGGATTGGCTTATGAGGCCTACACGCATTTCACCTCGCCGATTCGGCGCTATCCCGATTTGCTGGTTCATCGCGTGATCAAGGCTTTGATCCACCACAAGCGACTTTCCTTGGCCAAAGGTGCCGAGGAAATAGCACGCTGGGAGGCGCTTGGCCTGTCTTCTTCGGTGGCCGAACGGCGCGCGGACGACGCCTCGCGCGATGTAGAGGCCTGGCTCAAGTGTCAGTTCATGCGCGCCCATGTTGGCGAGAGTTACCGCGGGCGCGTCAGTGGGGTTGCACCCTTTGGGCTTTTTGTCACGCTTGAAACGCTATATGTTGAGGGCATGGTTCATGTGTCTGAACTGGGGAGCGATTATTTCCAATTCAATGAAGTGAGTCACGAGCTTCGGGGTGAGCGAACCGGTCGCCGGTTTCGCCTTGGCGATGAGCTGATGGTGCAACTGCTCAGAGTCGATCTGGAAGCGCGCCGTATCGAGTTTGGACTGATCGAAAAATCATTGCGATCAAAAAATGGCACGGTTGCAGGCAAACTGGTTGCAGAGCCATTTCCTGGCGACAATGCGCCATTGACCAATCCCGCAGATAATCTGCTTGCTGAACGTGTTAAGCCCCAAAACGGCAAGCGTCGCGGATTGAAGGCCAAATTGGCGGCAGCAGGAAAGAGCCGTTCAAAGGCCTTGGCTGCATCGAAAAAGGCTGCAGCGAAAAAAACATCGACCAATTCTGCGAGTCGAAATCGTGGGAAGTAAGGCTGCAAGGCTTCGAGAGCTGGCCAAGGCTTGAACCAAGGATAGATGCGTCATGACTCTTCAGGGCTTTCATGCTGTATTGGCAAGGCTCAAGCGGCAGGCCGAGAGTATCGAAGTGATCTATGTGGATGAGAACCGGCGCGACCCACGGATGCGCGAACTTGTCGATCTGGCAAAGCGCCAAGGCATCAAGTTGCATCCGGTTGATGCTCAGCGTGTTGAGCGCCTGGCACCAGGTCGCCGTCATCAAGGTGTGGTTGCCATCTGCTCGCTCGCTTTGCCCAGCCTGAGCGTTGAAGACTTGTTTCATGAGGCCGAGTCCTTGCCGCGCCTTCTCCTTCTAGACGGCGTCACCGATCCGAGAAATCTCGGCGCTTGTATGCGGGCGGCCGACGGTGCTGGCGTGCGGGCTGTGATTGCGCCCAAGGACAATGCCTGTCCGCTGACCGATGCGGCGATTCAGACCGCGTCGGGTGCGGCTGAGTCGGTGAGTTATATTTTGGTCACGAATCTGGTTCGCACCATGCAAATGCTGCAAGAGCGCGGCCTCTGGTTATTGGGATTTTGTGAAGACGCGCCAACAGGCCTGTGGGAGGCTAGCTGGCCGGTTGCCAGTGGCTTTGTCATGGGAGCAGAGGGGAGAGGCTTAAGGCGACTTGTCCGCGAGACCTGCGATCAGCTCGTGCATTTGCCGATGATGGGTCAGGTGGCCAGTCTGAACGTGGCTGTGGCCAGCGGCATCGTGCTCTATGAAGCGGTTCGACGCCAAAGCTGCATCGCCCCAGGCCACAAAGGCTCCGTTGCGCCAATTTGACGAGCCGTATCGTAAGCGCTTGCCGTCCTGATCAAGCACGCAACCCCCTGCGCTTTCAAGCACTGCCTGACCGGCCGCTGTGTCCCAGGCCATGGTCGGTGCAAAGCGCGGATAAACATCGGCATTGCCTTCTGCGAGGTGACAGAATTTGAGCGAAGAACCGAAGTCCGAACGCTCTGTAACCGGGTGCTCCGCAACCCAACGTGTTGTGCGCTCATCGAGGTGTGAAGCGCTCAGGAGCGCATGCCATCGACCCGGGCAGGCATGCCTTGTCTGGATGCGGTAGGCTGAAGTTGTAGCGAGCGCTTCGCGTACCTCGGACAGGCTCATATCCCTGACTGCAAACTTCCATGCACAGCCCCTTGAGCGCTCATCATGCCTTTCTGAAAGGCAAGCCGTAAGACCGAGATAAAGCTGTGCGAGCGCTGGTGCGTAGACCGCACCGAGCAGCGGATACCCCGCCTTGATGAGCGCGATGTTGACCGTGAAATGATCGCGGCCGGCGATAAACTCACGGGTGCCGTCAAGCGGATCGACTAACCAGAAAGCGCCATCGCCAAGCTTTTCAGGCTTGACTGCCTCAGGGGAAGCCTCTTCGGAAATGATTGGGATTTCGTATCGTTGTAAAAATCGGTTGATAATTTTTTCTGCAGCGAGGTCAGCTTGCGTGATCGGTGATTGATCCGCTTTGTACTTCAGATCAATATCGCTTTTGCGAATCGATTCAATAGCCTCACCGGCTGTCAAACACAAGCTTGCGAGGTCTCCAAGCAGTCGATGCGCATCAGGTTCTGATGCCTTGCTGCGCTTTGAGTTGTGTAGCATGTCGGGTTAAGTTCCTGAGGACTGAACAATTTGTCCTATGCTACGACGTCTTGTTCTAAAGGGTTGATATTGGATACCGTAAACAGAACGGCAATCACCGTTGTCGATGTGGTTGTTATTGAGGATCACCCGCTCTATGTCGAGGCGCTGCTGTCATTGCTCTCGGTTGCCTTGTCGGGAAGAAAGATTGAAAGGTTTCGAGATATTGAGTCGGCAGAGCCCTTGCTCCGGGTGGCCAATCCGACCGTGATTCTGCTTGACTTGATGCTGCCGGGTTTGCGCGGTACCGATGCCCTAAGACGTGTACGTCAACAATGCCCGGATGCGGTCATGGTCACGATATCCGGTGCGGATGACCCGGTTCAGGTGTCGGCCTGTTTTGCAGCCGGAGCGCAGGCCTTTGTATCAAAGGCAGCAAAGCCGCAGGACATTGCCTCAGTTGTTCGTGCCGCTGTCGAAGGTCGCTTGGTACCACCGGTGTGGATCAGCAGTTCGGGTCCCCAGGATCCCAAGGCCCTTAACCAGGTCAACCTGACTGATCGCCAATTGGAGGTGCTGCAGTTGATGTGCCTCGGTCATTCGAATAAACACATTTCCGGTGTTTTGGGTATCACCGAGCAGACCACAAAGGCTCATGTGTCGGCAATTTTTCGGGAACTCGGCGTGTTTAACAGAACCCAGGCCGTTCTGATCGCCAAACGCCGCGGCATGGTGAGTCCCGATCCGGTTTAAACCCGACCGGGACTTTTCTTGTTGCCCTTGTCAGCGATACGACGATGTCGACCCGCTCAGGAGCACATCGAAGTGGATCCGCTTGAGCGCTGCGCCTTAGCGGCCCAGAACCTTACCAAATCGAACCCAGCGCTTACCGTCCCAGCGTGCCGGCTGCATCCGCTCGATCGGGAAAAAGTCATCTGCACCGGTGGTCAGGTTGATACCGGGCAACAGTGTCGGAATATTAAAGTCCTTCAAGCTTGCAGCCTGTTTCATGACGTTTTCTCGGGTGAGATTATCGCCGCAGCGCTTTAAGACCTCCGCGACGGCCATCGCATTGCTGTAGCCGTAGAGGTAGTTCACGTCTTTGGTGTCAGCCTGGGGCAAGTACTTTTTCATGAAGGCCAAGTAATCCGTCATGGCCTTGTCTGCAGCAAACTCCGGATCGTCAAGTTCCTTCCAGTACAGCCCGGTAATGATGCCAATGCCATTCTCTGCGCCCGCTGGATTCATGACCGCACCTGCGCTGTTGGACACCGAGTTCAGGTAATGTGTCGGTTTCCAGCCGGTTTCGGCAGCTTTCTTGATCGCCATCGCTGCAAACTTCGGGGTGGTGATGTTAAAAAATGTATCTGCGCCCGAGGCTTTGAGCTGAACGATTTGGCTGTCGATCGTGGGGTCGGTGACTTCATAGCTCACCTTGGCCACGATCATCGACTTGGCCTTGTCGCCAAGACCATCTTCAAAGCCTTTCAAGTAGTCCTTGCCGTAATCGTCATTCTGATAAAGGATTCCGATTTTTGCATTAGGCTTGGTTTCTAGAATGTGTTGAACGTAAATCTTGGCCTCAGGCTGGTAGCTGGGCTGAAAGCCCATGGTCCAGGGATAGCCCTTAGGATCGCCCCATTTGGTTGCACCGGTCGCGATAAACAAATGGGGTACTTTGCGCTGATTCATGTACTTATGAATCGCCGAGTTTGTTGGCGTACCGAGCGTTGTTACTAAGGCAAGAACGTTATCCTGTTCGACAAGTTTGCGAGCTTGCTCGAGGGTTTTGGGGGGCGAATAACCGTCATCAAGGCTGACAAAGTTGATCTTTCTTCCGTTGACGCCTCCTTGATCGTTAATCATCTGGTAGTAACCAGCGGCCGCTTTACCGATCGCTCCGTAGGCCGAAGCCGGTCCGGAGTAGGGCATGATGTTGCCGATTTTGATTTCCTGATCGGTAGCACCCGGTCCGTACTGTTTTTGCGCTAGCGCAGCCGGGCTCGCACCCGCCATGCCAACGCCGATAGCGACAGCGGCAATCGCCTGCGTGATGTCACGCCGCTTTGAATTCATCGTCATAGTCCTCTCCTTCTCCTGTTAATGATGCCCATGATTCCATTGGGGGCGAGATACATCAGCGCAATCAGAAAAACGCCGTACACCGCCCAAGGTGCTGATTTCGAGATCTGGTCTGCGATGTTCGGTACAAATTGAATAAATGCCGCACCGAAAATTGCGCCCGGGATGGAGGCCAATCCGCCAACGACCACGCCGACTAAAAATGAGATCGACAAAAATACGTTGAAGCTGTCCGGTGCCACAAAGGCAACCGTGATCGTACCAAGCGCGCCAGCGACACCGGTGAATGCAGCCGAAATGCCGAAGGTGATTGTTTTGGTGAAGGCCAGATTCACCCCGAGCGCGCCCGCTGCAATCGGTTGATCGCGGACTGCGACGATGGCCCGACCGATTCGACCGTTGAGAAGGTTTCGGGCCAGCGCAAACATGATGACGGCTACCGCAAGCACCACGAAGTAAAGCCAGCGGTCTTCTGAAAGTGGCTGGTCAAGGAAGGAAAACTCAAAGGGCGGCGTCGGTTTCATCAGAATAATCCCCTGCACGCCGCCGGTGAGGGATTCAAAGTGTTTGAATTTCAGCAACTGCGGCATGGCCAGTGCAAGCGCAAAAGTGGCTAAGGCGAGATAGTGACCGCCAAGTCGTAAGGCGGGGAATCCCATGAAAATGCCGGCCAGGAAACAAAGCCCTGCAGCCAGCGGAATCGTCGCCATATAGGGCAGGCCAAAGCGGTCCATGAGGATCGCCGCGCAATAGCCACCCATGGCGTAAAAAGCGCCATGACCTAGCGAAATTTGCCCACCGTAGCCGGTGAGTATGTTCAAGCCGAGCAAGGCGATCGCATAAACGATCATCAAGCTGAGCTGAAACACCCGAAAGTCTTTGATAAGGAAAGGCAAAACCAGCAATCCGATCCCAAGGATCACCCAGCTAGGCCAGCGATTGAGTTGTTGCATGCTGTTTCCTCAGACGCGGGTGACGACTTTCTTGCCAAAAAGCCCGTCGGGTTTAACCGTGAGAATGGCAACGATCAGGACCAGCGCCACGGTGAGCTTGAGTTCAGTGCCGATCACATAAGCGCCAAGAAGGTTTTCAAGCACGCCAACAATGAGTCCACCAACCACCGAGCCCCAGGGGTTGTCGATACCCCCTAAGAGGGCCGCGGCAAAGCCATAGAGCAGAATGCCCGACATCATGTTGGGATCCAGAAATACAATGGGTGCCACCATCATCCCGGCGACCGCTCCGACGGCAGCCGCAAAGCCCCAACCGATTGCCAGCATCCACGAGACCTTGATGCCGACAAGACGCGCGGAATCAGGATTCAAGGCTGCAGCACGCATGGCAAGCCCGATCGGTGTGAAACGCAGAAAAGCAAAAATGCAGAGCAAGACCGCAAGGGTGACAAAGCTCGCACCAAGCTGATGCCCCGAAAAAAACTTGGTCACCAAAAAACCTTCCTTCGGAAAAGGGCTTGGGAAAACCTTGATGGTGTGGTCAAAAAGCATGCCCGAGACGGCGTTGAAAATCACCAAGAGGCCAATAAAAACAATCACGTTAGTCAGAACCGGTGCTTTCTCAACCGGGCGCAGAATCAGACGCTGAATTGCCACGCCGCCAGCAAAAGCGATCAGCAAAGTGGCGCCGAAAGCAAGCCAATAGGGAAGACCTAATTGCAGGAGTGCCCAGGCGATATAGGTGGCAAAGGTTGCCATTTCACCTTGGGCAAAGTTGATGTGGTGCGTTGACTGATAAATCATCACCAGCGCAAGACCAACAGCGGCGTAAATGCCGCCATTGGTCACGCCGGATAAGACTTGTAACCAGAAAGCTTCCATCGTCGAAGTCCCCGCAAACAAATAATCGGTCAATAACCCAGGTAAATCCGGCGGATGGACTCATCAGCCCGAATTTCTGCTGCTGGACCTGCCATGACCACTTTGCCGGTCTCAAGCAAGTAGGCGTGGTCTGCCAGACCAAGTGCGAGTGAGGCGTTTTGCTCGACCAACAGCATGCTGACTTTTTCTTCTCGATTGATGCTGCGCATGATCTGAAAAATCTCCTGAACAATCAGCGGAGCCAAACCGAATGAGGGTTCGTCCAGCAGCAAGAGCTTGGGCCTGAGCATCAGCGCACGGCTGATCGCTAACATTTGCTGCTCGCCGCCAGATAAGGTTCCAGCCTGTTGGCGGTAACGTTCCTTAAGGCGCGGGAAGCGCTGGTACATGCGTTCGATGTCTGCTTCAACCGCATTGCTATCAGCTCGGGTGTAGGCACCGAGTCGAAGATTTTCCTCCACCGAGAGCGCGGTGAAGGTTCCCCGTCCGTCAGGCACATGCGCCATACCCATACGAACAATCGATTCGGTGGGTCTGCCATCGACCTGTTGTCCCAAAAATCGGATCGTTCCAGCGGTACGAACTGTCTGGCAGACGGCACGAAGCGTCGTTGTCTTACCTGCGCCGTTGGCGCCGAGTATGGTCGTAATGCCGCCTTGATCAAGCTTAAAGCTGATGTCAAAAAGAGCCTGAGTGGGGCCATACCAGGCTTGCAAGCCCTCCACCTCGAGCAGGCTCATGCGGCAACTCCCTGAGCCGGCTCGCCACCCAGATAGGCACGAATCACCTCGGGGTGCTTTTGAATCATTTCTGGGTTGCCTTCTGCAATTTTCTTGCCGAAATTCAAGGCGACGATCCAGTCCGAGACGCTCATGACAAGGCTCATATGGTGCTCAACCAGTAAGACGGTGATGCCCATCCGATCGCGAAAATCCTTGATCAGTTCGCCAAGATCGTGCAGTTCCTCGTGGTTAAGCCCGGCTGCCGGCTCGTCGAGCAAAAGCAGTTTGGGCTGCGATGCCAGTGCGCGCCCCAATTCAACGCGCTTCTGAATCGCAAAGGGCAGTTCGCCAGCCGGCCGATCTGCAAACTCGCTCAGTTTGAGATAATGCAGTACCTCGTCGGCCTGCACCTTCAATCGCTCCTCTTCCTCTCTGACCTGCTTGGACTTGAGCATGTTGGCAACAAAGCCTGATGCCGAGCGTGCATGCGCGCCGACCATCACGTTGTGTCGCACCGACATGGTTTTGAACATGGCTAAATTTTGGAACGTTCGGCCGATACCGATCCCGGCCATCATGTGAACCGGTGTGTTGCTGATCGATTGACCTTCGAAAAGCAGATCGCCGTTCTGATAACTGTAAAGCCTGCTAAGGCAATTAAAAAGCGTTGTCTTTCCCGCGCCATTGGGTCCAATCAGGCCGCAGATCTTGTTTCTCGGTACCTCAAAGCTCACGCCATCTAAGGCAACAATGCCGCCAAAACGCACAGTGATACCACTGACCGCCAGCAAGCAGTCCGATGCTGATGTTGTCAAGCCTGTCTCTCCTCATCTGTTCGGGTCGCTGCGCACAGCCAAGCCTCCGAACAGTGTTCTCTTCATTTTTTGATGACAGGAGTGTAACGCCTCTGTCTTGCTGTGCGCTTTGTCAGATTCCGGACAAAGGGTCTTCGTCGGGCCTAGGCTCGCTTTGCCGGTAGGATTTCGAGTTCATGAAATCTACCGAACCGCGCAGCCCGCGCCAGTATCGCTACCTCGACCTTGTGATGGTTGCATTCGTGACCGTTTACCTGTGCTCGAACCTTATAGGTCCAGCAAAGCCGGCCGCCATAGATCTGCCGCTTTTTGGAACGGTAACCTTTGGGGCAGGGGTCTTATTTTTTCCCATTTCCTATGTCTTTGGCGACATTCTTACCGAGGTTTATGGCTACGCCAGGGCAAGGCGGGTGATCTGGACTGGCTTTGCTGCAATGGCCTTTGCCTCACTGATGGCCTTTGTGGTGGTGTCCTTGCCGCCTGCGGCTGGATGGACGAATCAGCCAGCGTATGAAACCGTATTCGGAAGCACTTGGCGGATTGTGGCGGCATCGCTGACTGCTTATTGCGTGGGCGAGTTTGTCAATTCATTTGTGCTTGCCAAGCTTAAAGTGCTCACGGAAGGACGGCACTTATGGATGCGCACGATTGGGTCAACCATTTTTGGCGAGGGGGTTGATTCGCTGCTTTTTTACCCGCTTGCATTTTGGAATAGCGGATTGATTCCCAACGAGCTTATTCCGAGCCTGATGCTTTCGCAATGGCTTGCAAAGACTGCGGTCGAAGTGTTCTTTACGCCCGTCACTTATAAGCTTGTGGCTTTTTTGAAACGTGCGGAACAGGAAGATTTTTTCGATCGGGATACCGACTTCACGCCTTTTCGGATCAAGACTTGAGGCGTGTAAACACAATCGACTGCATGCCCTAAGTCACAGTTATGCGAGCCTTGTTTTTTCGATTGCTCGCCCGAGACTTCCGAGCCGGGCAACTCAGCTTGCTCGGACTCGCGCTTGCCGTGTCGGTTTTTGCAATGACGACGGTTCTGAGTCTTGCCGATCGCTTCGAGCGAAGTCTACAGTCAAGAGCGGCAAGCCTTCTGGCGGCTGATGTCTTGCTCGTGAGCGATCGCCCAATCCAACCGGAGCTACTCGAGCAGGCTAAGGCGCAAGGGCTTGGCGTGATGCAGACTGCGGTGTTTCCGGCAATGGTCAGTGTGGGTGAGCAAACCATGCTTGCATCGATCAAGGCCGTAAGCTCGAGCTACCCCCTGCGTGGCAGGCTTGAGCTTCAGGGTTTGTGGCAGCAAGCTTCCGGAGTTGACCGGACCCTTGATCGACCGCCGCCTGCGGTCGAGCCTGTTCCAACACCGGCCTCGAGAAGCTCAACCGTTCATGAGGTACTGCCGGGTACGGTATGGCTTGAGCAAAGTTTGCTTGATCGCTTGCAGGCGCAGCCCGGCGATCGTCTGCGGCTTGGCGAAAGCCGGTTTCGCATTGCCGGCGTGATTCGCGAAGAGCCTGATCGGGTGGCGGCCTTTATAAACTTTGCACCGCGGCTGATGATGCATCAGGATGACCTGCAAGCGAGCGGGCTGATTCAGGAGGGAAGCCGAATCACCTGGCGCATGGGTCTCGCGCACCCTGATCCTGCGATCCTGAAGCGGTGGGTCGCGAAAAAGGAGCTAACGCTCGAAAAAGGTCAACGCATTGAAACGCAAGAAGCGGGTCGACCGGAAATTCAGCTCACCATGCAGCGCGCGCGCGGATTTCTCGGCTTGATTGCCTCGGTGATTGCCATCGTTGCCTGCGCAGCGATTGCGCTCGCTTCGCGTCATTACGCAAACAGCCACCAGCGGCAATATGCGGTGATGCGCGTGATGGGCGCATCTGCGGCTTATCTCTTTGGCGTCGTCGTACTTCAATTTATCACCCTGGGTTTGTTTGCCGGCGGTATCGGTGCCATGCTGGGGGTGTATGCCGGCGATTGGCTTGCGTCCCTGATTCCTGTGAAGCTTGCGCAACAGCTTCCGCCTGCTGATATCGCGATCGCGCTGCAAGCGCTCGCAGCTGGCATGCTGATGCTCTTTTGTTTCTCACTCGGCGGATGGTTACAGTTATTAGGTGTAACACCCAATGTTCTTTTTCGGGATCAGACGCCAGGCCAAATCTTCCAGGCACAGTCGCATCGCAAGATCCTTGCGATGTTCCGTTCGAGCTTGCCTTGGCTCGTGATGATTCTGGCTTGCTTAGGACTCAGTGTGTGGCTGAGCGACAGCTTGCGCAGTGCTTTATGGCTTTGGTCGGGTTTGATTCTGGTGCTCTGTCTGCTCGCGCTGCTGCTTGCAGTGTTTTATCAAATCGCGCGAACAACAGGCGAGTCGCTTCCAGCGTCGTATCTCGCAGCGAAGCTTGCCTTCAGAAGGCTTGGCCGCACGCCGGTGCGTCGCGCGATTCAGCAAAGTGCGAGCACGCTCGGGGTGCTGGCGCTTTTGCTCTTGAGTTTTGTTCAGGATGACTTGATCAGCGGCTGGCAACGTGCTTCCAACGCATCAACACCCGATCGATTCTTGCTCAACATTCAAAACGATCAATACCAGGAAGTCGTCGACTTCTTGGATCGAGTCGTGAAGCATGAAAAGCCTCAGCTCTATCCGATGGTTCGCGCACGACTGATTTCGCGCAATGGGCAGGCGATGCAAGCCGATGACTTTGAAGAACTCAGAGCCAAGCGCCTTCTCGATCGCGAGTTCAACCTTTCTTACGGAGAAGGACCGATCGAAGGTAATCGATTGCTGCAAGGGCAGTGGCCTCGTCGCGGGCTTGCCGATGCCTCGGTTGAGCAAGGCTTGGCGAAAACACTTGGGCTCTCGCTGGGTGATGAACTCGAGTTCGAAATTGCGGGTGAGACCGTGAAAGCGGTGATCAGCAGCATCAGGGCGCTATCCTGGGAGAGCATGCGCGTGAATTTCTTTGTGGTGCTTTCTCCTCAGCTACTGGAGAATCAAGCCCAGAGCTGGATTGCCAGCCTCCACTCAAAAGGCATTGAGCAATTCGACCAGCAGCTCAACCGGCGTTTTCCGAATATCACCGCTGTTGATTTAACAGCGACTATTGAGCAGGCCAAGTCGCTGGTCGAGCAGCTCACTGCAGGTTTGCGCTGGTTGTTTTTACTGGCCCTCATCAGCGGCGCGCTGGTGATTGCAGCTTCCTTGCAGCTTGAACAAGAGGAACGGCAGCGCGATGTCGCATTGATGCGCGTTTTGGGCGCAAGTCCGGGGCAATTGCGCTGGATGCTGCTGACGGAGTTGCTCCTTGCCGGCTTTCTTGGCGGCTTGCTCGCAGGCGTTTTCGCATACGGCTTGGGCCTATTTCTCGGACATGAGTTGCTCGAATTGCCCGGCTATGGTCGCTCCAGTGTCATCGTGGCTGGCGTGCTGATTCAAATTGCGGTGAGCATGATGTCTGCGCTTTTTGCGATCCAGCAATTGTTTCGACGTTCGGCAGGCGATGCGGTTCGCTTGACGAATTGACGCTCGCCTGGGTTCAATGCGCTGATGAAGAAATCGTCGGTGAGTTTGCAGTCGGCTACGGATCGTGTTGATCTTGAGCAGGTGCGGGCACTCTTTCTCGAATACGCCGCCTCATTGCAGATCGATCTGGGCTTTCAAGGTTTTGAACAAGAGTTGCTTGAACTGCCCGGTGAGTACGCGTTGCACCGGGGCGGCGCGCTTTTGCTGGCCCGAGTTGATGGTCAGGCTGCAGGTTGCGGTGCGATGCGCGCGTTTCCGGACGCGGATTACAGCAATGCCTGCGAGATGAAGCGGGTATACGTCAGACCGGCGTTTCGCAGCATCGGTCTGGGCCGACAGCTTGCGATACGCTTGATGGATGAGGCAACTTCGGTGGGTTACTCCTGCATGCTGCTCGATACCCTGGATGACATGGAGGCTGCTCGCGGACTGTATGAAAGTCTCGGATTTGAGGAAATTCCGCCCTATTATTTCAATCCGATTGCCGGTGCACACTACTTGAAAGCGGATTTATAGGACGCCTATGCACCATCCAACACCTGAGCAACTTTCGTCGCCTGGCTCCCGTACCGAGGCGATTGCCGCGGCACGCGCACTGGCGCACAACGGACATTTCCTGGAACTGTTATCGCGCCGTGTGGCCTTGCGTACATCCTCGCAGGAGGATCCCACCGGGCCAGCGATGACCTCGTACCTGCGCGATGAAATGACACCCTACCTGCAAGCCTTGGGTTTTCGCTGCGAGCTGCACCCCAATCCCTTGCAAGGTGCAGGACCCCTGCTGCTGGCTGAGCGCAGCGAGAGCGATTCCGATTTCACGGTACTTTCTTATGGTCACGCCGACGTGATCCGCGGCCAGGACGATCGTTGGCGTCCGGGTCTTTCACCCTGGACACTTCAGCGTGAAGGCGAGCGGGTATACGGGCGCGGAACAGCGGATAACAAAGGCCAGCACAGTATCAATTTCGAGGCGCTGCGAAGCGTGCTCGCGATCCGCGGAAGACTGGGCTTTAATCTGAAACTGATCCTTGAAACAGGTGAGGAAACCGGTTCGCCCGGGTTGGCTGCTTTTTGCGAACAACACCGCGAACGGCTTGCTGCTGATCTTTTTTTGGCATCCGACGGTCCGCGGATCCGACCCGATCAGGTCACGCTTTACGGGGGCAGCCGTGGCGTGATTAATTTTGATCTTCGTATCGATGCGCGAGACGGCGCTCACCATTCGGGTAACTGGGGCGGATTGATCAGTAACCCCGGTATTCGACTTGCGCATGCAATTGCTGCGATTTGTGACGCCCGCGGTTCGATCAAGCTGAACGCCTGGCGACCGAATAGCCTCACGCCGCAGATTCGCGAGGCATTGCATGCGATCGAGATCGATGCGGGCGAGCAGGGTCCGCGGATTGAGCCCGATTGGGGCGAACCCGGACTGAGTCCGGCCGAGCGTGTGTATGCATGGAACAGCTTCGAAGTCCTTGCGTTTCAGACCGGTAACCCTGCTGCACCCGTCAATGCCATACCGGGTCAAGCGCATGCGCATTGTCAGTTGCGATTTGTCGTGGGTACCGATATGCATCAGGTGGTGAGCGACTTGCGCAAGCATCTGGTTGAGTCCGGCTTTTCTGACGTTCAAGTGCTTGATCCGGTGAAGCCGCCGATGGCGGCAACCCGTCTCGATCCGCTCGACCCCTGGTGCTTGTTTGCGGTTGCTTCGGTTGAGCAAACGCTGGGCAAAAAGCCTGGTGTTTTGCCCAATCTCGGCGGATCACTGCCCAATGAGGTTTTCGCAGACATCCTGGGTTTGCCAACCATTTGGGTTCCTCACTCCTACGCGGCCTGCAACCAGCATGCGCCCAATGAGCACATGCTCATGCCGATTATCGAAGAAGGACTTGCAGTGATGGCCGGTCTTTTCTGGGATCTTGGCGACCCTGCACAACCAAAGCCCTGATGCCAGCCTCAGGCTTTCGGTCACGCTCTAGTCTCATCAATCAGAGCGTGACATGCCGCAGGTTCGTCCGCCGTCGATGGTGAGCGTTTGCCCGGTTGTATAAGAACCGGCTGCCGACGCAAGAAATACCGCCGCACCTGCAATCTCATCCGGTTCTCCGATTCTCCCCAAAGGCGTGTGCGCGACGGATTTTTCAAGAATGCTTGGGTTGTCCCACAGGGCCTTTGCAAAATCGGTCTTGATTAGACCGGGGGCGATACAGTTGGCGCGAACATTGGAATCGCCCCATTCGACTGCAAGGTTTCGGGCAAGCTGCATATCCGCTGCTTTTGAAATGCAATAAACGCCCAGCCGATCCGAACCTTGAAATCCGCCAATTGAGGAAATAATGATGATGCAACCGCCGCCTTGTGTTTTCATGACCGGCGCGACCATGTTGCAAAGCCAAAAATTGCTGCGCACATTGCTGTTCATGACACGATCGTAGGCCTCATCAGGCATATCGCGCGACGGTCCGAAATAAGGATTGACTGCGGCATTGCACACCAGCGTGTCGATTCGCCCCCAGGTCGTCATTGTCTGCTCAACCAGCTGCTGCAACGCCTCCTTGTGGCCAATATGGCAGGTGGTTGCAATCGCTTCGCCGCCCGCCGCACGGATCGTGTTCACAACCTGCTCGCAGGCATCAAGCTTTCGGCTTGACACCACCACGCGCGCGCCATGTTCTGCAAACCGCAAGGCAATTGCTCGGCCGATACCGCGGCTTGCGCCTGTGATGACCGCAACCTGACCTTGCAAATCGAAAAGTTTTCTGTTGCCATCAGATGGGTGATTCATTGATTGCTCCATGAGGGGTGAATGTTGGATCGGCAAAAGCTTTTAATCGGCTCCAAGGTCGATTCGGGTGACAGACGAGTTGATAGCTTGGGCGGGTTCAGGGTCGGGGCGGTTCAAGTCTTAATACATCGTCGGCTGGTGTATCCGTTTCCAGCGCATCATCGCAAGGCTAAGCAGAACCGCAATCAAGGCGCAGGCGATTGCAATCGCCACAGATGCATGATAATTGCCATACCGATCAAAGAGCGCGCCAGCGCCTACCGGGCCCAGAAGGTTGCCGATCCCCGCCCCGCTATAGACCAATCCAAGCACTCCCGTGACTGAACGCGCACCGAAAAAATCCATGCAGAGCGGAGGAAAAAGTGCGACCACTGAACCGTAGGCTATGCCAAACCACAATGCAAAAAGGCATAAACCGATCCATCCTGGGTCGCTGAACCAAAGCAGCAGTGATCCGGCAAGCATCGCGTTGGATGCGCCCATGGTGGCGAGGCGGCCATAGCGGTCAGCAAAAAAACCAATGAAAAACCGTCCTGCAATACTTCCGATGCCGATAAATCCGATGGTGGATGCGGCCTGGACTTCCGCAATGCCTTGGTCGCGTGCAAATTGAATCAAGTGGGCGAAAGGGAAAAAGAGGCTCGGTCCAGCGATGGCACAAATACCAAAAAGCAGCCAAAACGGTTTGCTGCGCAGCGCCTCGGCAAGGCTAAGACCATTTCGATGCCCTGCCTGCGTTTTTTCCTGATCTGGCATACCGATCTGGCTGCTCGCCGCGAGACCCACGACCATCGATCCGCATCCCAGGTAGAACATGGTGTCGCGCCACTGCCATTGCTCAATGCCCAAGCTCACAAGAGGCGGAACCACCAGCGTACCGATGCCGATGCCTGCGCTCGCAAGGCCGCTTGCAAGCGAACGCTGGCTGGTAAACCAAGGTGGTACCGCGCCCATGACCGGGGTGTAAACCAGTGCAACGCCGAGTCCGATTCCGAGACCGTAGGACCAGTAAATTTGCTGGATTGAGTCGGCTTGGCTGGCGCTCATGGCACCAAAGCCGAGTAACAACATGCCCAAGGTCGACACCAGCCGCGGTCCAAACTTGACTGCGGCAATGCCTGCGGCAGCTCCTGCGACAAAGTACAAGAATCCGGCCAAACCAAACATCATGGCGATGTCGGCGCGCTGTGCACTGAATGTTTCGCTAAGCGCCGAAAAAAAAGCGCCAAAGGAATACGATGTTCCGAAAATGACAGCGAGCGCGATCATGCTCGAAAAGGTCACCACCCAACCCCGCTGGATCACAGGGAGGCCCGCGCAAGCAGGTGGCGCGCCCGGCAGGATTCGAACCCACGACCCCCTGGTTCGTAGCCAGGTACTCTATCCAACTGAGCTACGGGCGCACAGCAAGCCTTCAAGTATAGCACTGCCATGAGCTTCCTCGGCGTGGTAAACGATCAAGCAGTCTAAGCCTTGACCGCTCTGAGTCGATGCAAAGCGGCAGCCGAATGATTTCATTTCCCGCTTGTCAAACGCTATCCAGAGCATGGCCTGGCTGCATTCATTTTCATCATATGAATTTATTTTTCGATTTGCGAAATTTTGCTTGTTGTTTCGCTGAGCAATTCCTAGAATCGCTGCATTCAAGGGGGAACCATCCATGTCTGCATTGCCACATCAAACACCCACGATGCGAAGCGATGATCTCGATCCGCTTGAGACCCAAGAATGGCTTGATGCACTCGAATCGGTCTTGCGTGCCGAGGGTGCCGAACGGGCCCATTATTTGCTCGAGCGGATGATCGAACTGGCCAGGCGATCTGGCGGCCATATCCCCTTTTCTCCCAACACGGCTTATATCAATACCATTCCACCGCAACTCGAGGTGGCTTCGCCTGGTCATGCCGAATACGAGGAAAGGATCCGATCCTACATCCGCTGGAATGCGATGGCGATGGTGGTCAAGGCCAACAGCCACAACCCGCCTGACGGTGGTGATCTCGGGGGGCATATTGCGACATTTGCCTCGCTCGCTACCATGATTGGCGCCGGAATGAATCATTTCTGGCATGCAGAGACCCCCGAGCACGGCGGTGACCTTGTGTATTTCCAGGGGCATGCTGCGCCGGGCATTTATGGACGGGCATTTCTCGAAGGCCGGCTCAGTGCATCGCAACTGAGCGGATTTCGTCAGGAGGTTGACGGTAACGGCTTGTCTTCCTATCCCCATCCCAAACTGATGCCCAGCTTTTGGCAGTTTCCCACGGTGTCGATGGGACTGGGTCCGCTCATGGCGATTTATCAGGCGAGGTTTCTGAAGTATCTCCATGCGCGTGGCATTGCCGACACCTCCAAGCGAAGGGTGTGGGTCTTTTGTGGCGATGGCGAGATGGACGAACCGGAGTCGCTCGGAGCGATCGGCTTGGCGGCGCGCGAAAAACTCGACAACCTGATTTTCGTGGTCAATTGCAACTTACAAAGGCTTGACGGACCTGTGCGCGGCAACGGCAAGATTATTCAGGAACTCGAAGGCGAGTTTCGCGGTGCCGGATGGAACGTGATCAAATTGATTTGGGGATCGTATTGGGACGCCTTGCTGGCGGTTGATCGTGACGGCATTTTGCAACGGGTCATGGAGGAGACTGTCGACGGCGAATACCAGTCCTTCAAAGCCAACGACGGGGCCTTTGTGCGCAAGCACTTTTTCGGCAAACATCCACGCCTGCTCGAGATGGTTGCCAAAATGACCGATGAGGATATCTGGCGACTCAATCGCGGCGGTCATGACCCGCACAAGGTTTACTCGGCCTTTTACAGCGCGACGCATCACAAGCATCAGCCCACGGTGATCCTGGCAAAAACCGTCAAGGGCTACGGCATGGGACGGGCCGGTGAAGCCAAGAATCCCACCCATCAGTTAAAGAAGCTCGACCGGCAGACCATTGTCGAGTTTCGCGACCGTTTCAACATACCGATCGCCGATGATGAACTTGAGATGCTTCCGTTTTATCGGCCGCCCGAAGATGCGCCTGAAATGGTCTACATGCACGAGCGTCGCAAAGCATTGGGTGGCTACCTTCCGGCCCGAAGAATGCAAGCTGATGAAAAACTCCCCGTCCCGCCACTTGATGCCTTGAAGGCGGTTTTGGAACCGACCGCCGATGGGCGCGAAATTTCGACCACCCAGGCCTTTGTGCGCATTCTTACGAGTCTTGTGCGCGATAAACATATCGGTCAAAGAATTGTGCCGATCGTTCCCGATGAAGCACGCACCTTCGGGATGGAAGGCATGTTTCGGCAATTGGGTATTTATGCGCCTTTCGGACAGAAATACACGCCGGTGGACAAGGAACAGGTGATGTACTACCGCGAAGATGCTGCGGGCCAGATTCTTGAGGAGGGCATCAATGAGGCGGGAGCGATGAGTTCGTGGATTGCCGCGGCGACCTCATACTCGACCAATAACCGGGTGATGATTCCGTTTTATATTTATTACTCGATGTTCGGCTTTCAACGTGTTGGCGACCTCGCATGGGCCGCAGGCGATATGCAAGCCCGCGGATTCCTACTGGGCGCCACGGCGGGGCGAACCACGCTCAACGGCGAAGGCTTGCAGCACGAAGACGGGCACAGCCATTTGCTGGCAAGCACGATTCCCAATTGCGTTTCCTACGACCCCACTTTTGCCCACGAAGTGGCGGTCATCATTCAAGAGGGCCTCAGGCGCATGGTGGGCGATCAGGAAAATGTTTTTTATTACATTACCCTGATGAATGAGAACTATGCCCACCCAGGACTTCGCGATCAGGACCGGGAGGGCATTATCAAGGGAATGTATTTATTGCAGGCTGCGCCCGAGGAGGGTTTGAAGGTGCAGCTTATGGGATCTGGAACGATCTTGAGAGAAGCGATTGCAGCAGCGCAAATGCTTGCCGAAGATTGGCAGGTCGCTGCCGATGTCTGGAGTGCTACAAGCTTCACCGAGCTTCGCAGGCAAGCGCTTGCCTGTGAGCGATTCAATCTGCTTCATCCCGAGCAAGAGCCTCGGGTACCCTACGTTACAGAAATGCTCGCTTCCCGCAAGGGTTCGATTGTCGCAACCACGGACTACATGAAGTCTTTTGCCGATCAGATTCGTGCCTACGTTCCCAAAGGACGGGCATACAGCGTACTGGGCACCGACGGATTCGGTCGATCCGATTTCCGCTCGAAGTTGCGCGAGCACTTTGAAGTGGACCGGCGCTTTGTGGTGCTGGCAGCCTTGCAGCATTTGGTCCATGAAGGCAGCTTGAAGCGCTCGGTACTCGCCGATGCTATTACCCGGTACAAGATCAATCCAGAAAAAATCGATCCGGCCCACGCATGACCGCACAAGCCGCTTGATTCGGAGAAAAAAACATGCAGGTGGTGGAAATCAAAGTTCCCGACATTGGAGATTTCGCCGATGTCACCGTAATCGAACTGCTGGTGAAGCCCGGTGATGCGATCAGCGTTGAGCAATCGCTTTTGACCGTGGAAAGCGATAAGGCTTCGATGGAAATTCCGTCAAACGCGGCCGGTATTCTTCAAAAGCTGCTGATTCAGCTCGGCGACAAAGTCTCTGAGGGCACGCCGATAGCAATCTTGCAAGTGCAGCAAGTAGCCAAGCCAGCGGCTGAAGCTGCAAGCCTCGCTGCGCCGGATACCGCAGCTGCAGCGCTGCCCGCGCCACAGCCGCAGCTTGTGGTGCCGCATCAAGCGGATCCGCCTGCGCCGCCCAAGCAGTCTTTAGCTTTAGCGCATCCAAGCGAGGCGCCCGCGCGTCCCACGCAAGCGCCTCTGGCGCATCAGGCTGATGCGGCGCTCATGGTGCTCAACAAACCCCATGCTTCGCCTGCGGTCAGAAAGTTTGCTCGTGAACTCGGTGTCGACCTGACTCGGGTCAGTGGCAGCGGTGCCAAGGGTCGGATCACCCAGCCTGATGTGCAGGCCTATGTGAAAGCAGCGCTTCAGCAAGATCAAAGTCAGCAAACCGCAAAGAGCACCACGCCACAATCTGACGGCGCTGCGCTTGGTCTCATCGCTTGGCCTCAGGTTGACTTTGCAAAATTCGGATCGGTCGAACGCAAACCATTGTCTCGAATCAAAAAGATATCGGGTGCGAATCTTCACAGAAATTGGGTGATGATCCCTCACGTCACCCAGCACGATGAGGCCGATGTCAGCGATCTTGAAGCTTTCCGCCAGCAACTGAACCAGGAACATGCAAAGTCGGGACTCAAGCTGACCATGCTTGCCTTTTTGATGAAGGCCATGACCGTGTGCCTGAAACAGTTTCCAGAATTCAACGCCTCCTTAGACGGCGATGAATTGGTGCTCAAGCACTATATGCATATCGGATTTGCGGCCGACACAGCAAATGGCCTGGTTGTCCCTGTGCTAAGGGACGCTGACAAAAAAGGGGTGCTCAACATCGCCCGCGAAACCGCCGAACTTGCTGCCAAAGCCCGTGACGGCAAACTGTCGCCTTCTGATATGCAAGGTGGATCGATCTCGATTTCATCGCTTGGCGGAATTGGCGGTAGTTTTTTCACACCCATCATCAATGCGCCCGAGGTGGCGATTCTTGGTGTCGGCCGCGGACAGACGAAACCGCAGTGGGACACGAGCGGATCGAGTTTTCAGCCTCGGCTGATGTTGCCGCTTTCGCTTTCCTACGATCACCGCGTGATTGATGGCGCCATGGCGGCTCGCTTTATCAGTCATCTTGGACAATTGCTCAGCGACTTCCGCCGTGTAACGCTCTCATAAAGATACCGATATGGTCATTCAGGACGTTAACGTACCCGATATAGGCGACTTCAGCGAAGTCGTCGTGATTGAAATCCTTGTGGCCAAGGGCGATAAGGTCAAGGCCGAGCAGTCATTAATCACCGTTGAAAGCGACAAGGCCTCAATGGAAATCCCTTCGCCTGGTGAGGGTGTGATTGAGGAAATCCTCATCAAGATCGGCGACAAGGTTTCTGAAGGCAGTCTGATCATGCGAATGCAGCAACAAGCTGCTTCGGAGGCGAGCTTGCCTGCGGCAACATCGGCGCATGTCCACGCCCAATCGGCAGTCGATTGCGACTTGCTTGTGCTCGGCGCGGGTCCCGGCGGCTACTCGGCTGCCTTTCGTGCAGCCGACCTTGGGATGAAAGTGATCCTCGTTGAACGCTACGCGACCCTTGGAGGGGTTTGCCTGAACGTAGGCTGTATTCCTTCAAAAGCCTTGTTGCATATTGCAGCGGTTTCGGAGGAAGCGGTTCGGCTTGAAAAGCATGGTATTCGCTTTGCAAAGCCGTCTTTTGACCTGCCCGTATTGCGACACTGGAAGCAGTCTGTGATCAGCAAACTCACAGGCGGACTGGCGTCGATGGCCAAGCAACGAAAGGTCGAACATTTACAAGCTGTGGCTCGATTTACCGGTACTCACAGCGTAGCCTTGACCGAGAGCGATGGCACGCAACGATCTCTTCGATTTTCGCAAGCGATCATCGCTGCAGGCTCTGAAGCGATCCGTCTGCCCTTTTTGCCGGATGATCCACGGATCGTTGATTCAACAGGTGCACTTGAGTTGCCCTTGATTCCGGAGCGACTGCTGATCATCGGTGGCGGCATCATTGGGCTTGAAATGGCTACGGTTTACTCCAGTCTGGGGGCGCGGCTCGACGTCGTTGAAATGCTTGACGGCTTGATGCCAGGAGCGGATCGAGACCTGGTCAAAGTCTGGCAGCAATTCAACCAGCATCGTTTCGATCACATCATGCTCAAGACAAAGACGGTCAGTGCGACTGCGCATGCCGATGGTATTACCGTCGACTTTGAGCAGGCCGATGGGCAACTCATCGAAAAGCAATACGATCTTGTACTGTGCTCAGTAGGCCGCCGACCCAATGGCCATAAGCTCGGGCTCGATGCGGCAGGTGTTCATGTGGATGACAAAGGCTTTATTCCGGTCGATAGCCAGATGCGAACCAATCAGGCAAACATTTTTGCGATTGGCGATATCGTGGGTCAGCCGATGCTCGCTCATAAGGCTGTGCATGAAGGGCATGTTGCCGCAGAAGCCGCACATGGTTCCAAAGATTGCTTCGATGCCCGCGTTATTCCTTCTGTAGCTTATACCGATCCAGAAATCGCATGGGTTGGGCTCACTGAGGCGGATGCATCGCGTATGGGTGTTAAGCTGAACAAATCAGTGTTCCCTTGGGCGGCCTCGGGTCGAGCGATTGCTAACGGTCGTGATGAGGGTTTTACGAAACTTCTTTTCGATGTTGAGCACGGCCGCCTGGTTGGCGGGGCTATTGTGGGCACCCAGGCCGGTGACATGATCGGCGAAATTGCGCTGGCTATCGAAATGGGTGCTGACGCGAGCGATATCGGCAGAACGATTCATCCACATCCAACCCTGGGCGAGAGCATCGGTATGGCCGCGGAAGCAGCGCTTGGTATTTGCACCGATTTGCCACCGCGCAAACGCGCTTGATCAATCCTCAGCGACGCTGCGG
>Ga0214923_10000209_pt1 | contig 90560 bp, 80 predicted proteins | sample LL1510_MetaG_FD_177993 | JGI IMG/M metagenome (GOLD analysis project Ga0214923, IMG submission 177993) | Freshwater microbial communities from Lake Lanier, Atlanta, Georgia, United States - LL-1510 | ecosystem: Environmental > Aquatic > Freshwater > Lake | place: USA: Georgia | collected... | reverse complement strand
TTTATCTAGAAAGTTTTTTAAAAGTATTATTCTAGATGTTATTACAACTAGAACAATCTAAAATTTTTACTTTTACACACTAGAAAGTTTTTAAAAAATATTATTCTAGATTCAATCACAACTAGAATACTCTAAAATTTTTACTTTTATCCATTAGAAAGTTTTTAAAAAGTATTATTCTAGATGTTATTACAACTAGAACAATCTAAAATTTTTACTTTGTTCATCTAGAAAGTTTTCAAAACATATTATTCTAGATTTATTACAACTAGAATAATCTAAAATTTTTACTTTTATGCACTAGAAAGTTTTTAAAAAGTATTATTCTGGATGTTATTACAACTAGAACAATCTAAAATTTTTACTTTTATGCACTGGAAAGTTTTTAAAAAGTATTATTCTGGATGTTATTACAACTAGAACAATCTAAAATTTTTACTTTTATGCACTGGAAAGTTTTTTAAAAGTATTATTCTAGATGTTATTACAACTAGAACAATCTAAAATTTTTACTTTTGTGTCTTAGAAAGTTTTTAAAACATATTATTCTAGATGTTATTACAACTAGAATACTCTAAAATTTTTACTTTTGTGTCTTAGAAAGTTTTTAAAACATATTATTCTAGATGTAATCACAACTAGAATACTCTAAAATTTTTACTTTTATATTCTAGAAAGTTCTTAAAAAATATTATTCTGGATGCTATTACAACTGGAACAATCTAAAATTTTTACTTTGTTCATCTAGAAAGTTTTCAAAACATATTATTCTAGATTTATTACAACTAGAATACTCTAAAATTTTTACTTTTATGCACTGGAAAGTTTTTTAAAAGTATTATTCTAGATGTTATTACAACTAGAATGCTTAAAAATAAACTCTAGCATTAAATATTTTACTTTCGCCAAAGGTTTAATGGTCACTTTCCAAGTTATTTTTTAGACTCCTGATACCCTTATAAGCCCCTAAGAGTCGCACATAAACTGTCAAAGGTTTTCGGAGATTTTTCGTAATCATTACGAATGTTATTCAAAAATTCTAAGTTTTTAAGATATTTTTAGTAAATTTGACGAAATATTCCGAAAGCTTTTGAAAGGTGTAAAAAACTCAATATAAAATTAAAATGTATTAAAATATATATATTAAATTGATTGAATAATGCCTGAAGGACCAGAAGTAACAGTTATTAAGGATGGTTTAAATACATATTTGAAGGGTAATATGATAATATCTGTATCAATACCAGATGGTAGTAAATTTCAAAAGAAATCTCCTGATGGTTTTAATGAATTTAAGAGTGCATTACCTTTAAAGGTAACTGAAGTAAAATCAAAAGGTAAATTCATTTATTTTTTATTTGAAAATAATTGGATTTTGATGTGTCGGTTATTAATGAGTGGTGGATGGTATTTAAATAAAGCACCAAAACACAACCACATTGAACTAGAATATCAATCTGGATCAAAATCATCATCAATTTGGTTTGTTGATTCACGTCACTTTGGAACATTAAAGTGGAGTAATAAACAAACTGATTTAGACGCTGAATTAAATAAATTAGGTCCAGATTTACTAAATGATACAGTTACAGAAGATCAATATTTAAAAAAAATGAAAGAAAATAGCAAGAAAAATATTGCACTAGTAATGATGGACCAATCCGTATTTTCAGGTATAGGGAATTATTTAAAATCCGAAATATTATATGAAGCAAAAGTATCACCTCATGCTATTATTAATAATATACCAGATGTAAAACTAAAAGAGTTATTTAAAATATCTATTGACAAAATCAATAGTAGTTATAAAAGTGGAGGAGCAAGTGTTCGTAATTATTCAGATATTAAAGGAAAAGACGGACAATATGCTTTTAATTTTCAGGTCTATCAAAAGAAAATAGACCCACTCGGCAACAAAATAAAATCGGAAAAAACTAAAGATGGTCGCACAACACATTGGGTCCCATCATTACAAAATGATTATTCACAATAACTCTAAATCACACTTGAAATAAATTATTAAAAATATATTGAAATCACCTGAAATATCTAATATTAAGGTGACTTTACTTCTTTATTTTAATTTTATATATTGAAAAAGTAAAATCAAATGATTTTTGTTCCTATTTAAGAACGAGTATTACTTTAAACAGGCATCATACAATCCCATATCTTATATATTATATTATCAAAATTAACTAAAAGTAATTACAATTTAGCGCGCATTTTTTATATGTAATTTAGTTTTAGTATTTTAATACTTATAAACATATTATCCAAACCCCATATTATTATATTATCCAAAGCCCATATTATTATATAACTACAAATCCATATTATTATATAACTCCAAATCCATATTATTATCTAAATTATATTATTATTTAATTCTACGTAGTGTCATTTATTATCCAAATCCATATTACGTGTGTCATTATCCAAATTATATTTTTTCCGGAACTATTTTATTCAACCCCCACATTATTTTTAATTTTAATTTATTAGAACATATATTTATTTTTTATACACATTTATATACATTTAATTTTTATTAAACTCATCAATAGTTTTAATCTAAAGGTGCCTTATTAGACTAAATTATTTATGAGGGTTGGACTTTCTTTAAATTTTTAATATATTTATTTTGAAGGAATATAACTAATTTTAAATTAAATTAGCAAGTCCATTTTTCCTTACTATATAAATAAGAAAAAAAAAATAATTTTGAACGCACTTAAAATAATTTAAAATATATTAAAGTTTTTTTTCATTTTTGAAGAAAGGTAAAGAGTCAATTGTGTTAAAATTTTTAATAGTATTAACTAAAAATGCACTAAAACTCTGATTAATTTTTCTAATTTTATTTTCAGTATCACTTAAAAATAATGGATTAATTGTGAAATGTTGTGTATTAGTAAATTGTAAAATTTTATTTGGATATTGTTCTAAAATATATTTTGACATAATAGGTATTAAACTAGAATTATTTTTAAAGGGACCTAGAGTAAATAATAATTCATTTTTTTCGGGTAAATATAAAATACCAGAAAAATATCCTTTTCTTTTAAGAATATCACACGTAAAATCAAGAAACCCCAATACCCATTCAATATTTGATCTCCTAGAAATATATTTAATTAAATAATCATTAAAATCCTTTAGTGATCCCGTTTTAAGATGTAAAATTAAACTATTAATCATTTCAACATCATCTTTATTATTACTACAATAATCCATTGTTTTGATAATATTCAATTTATCTATTATTTTATCAAGTGCGTTAGAACAATATTTCATATAAGACTCTTCATAAATAATATTAGAAGTATTTTTAGTCAATCTAGTATTAATACCAAACAATAATTCCGGTTTAATATTATGATATAATGAATCCTTGCTACTATAATATTGTTCCGCTTCATGTGGTGTTATACCCAAATAAAGATTATTGGAAATAGTATTATTGTATCTATATTTATCATTAAATAGATATCTATCTAGAACAGCGGTATACCAATTATCAAAAGATTGTAGGTTGAGAGCTGGATGTTCTATAAGTTTGTGCCAGTATTTTTTTGTGAATTCTGGTTTAATTTTGAGATTAGTTGAATGATCATAAAATCCGAATGATATTATAAAACCACAAAAGTATTTAATAAAATAATCCCAAGATTCAATATCTTCTAGGATAAAATCAAAGTCAAAACGAAATGTTAAAAATATTTGGATCAATAATTTTTTCATCATCAATCCAATATGCGATTTCTGATAAAATATTAAATCATATCCACAATTAAATGCATCAACAATACTAGCTACAAATCTTTTTTCAGAATTATTCAAACATAAATAAGAAGGTGCCAACAAAGGTAAAATTTTATTTTTATTTATTTCTAGTTGAACCGGATTATTAATAAAATTATCTAGATTAATCGGTATATAATTAATTGGATCCAAAATATTTCCAGTACAATTATCAAATATAATAAACTTTTCAAAATAAATTCCTTTAAATTTTACTTTGCGATATTTAGGTACATGTCCAGTATATCCAAAAGTTAAATATTTTTCAACACTTTTTTTTGCAATTTCTTCATTATCAGCCAATTTATTCATATTAGATTGATGTATTAATTCAAATACAATATCCATATCAAATCCGAATAAATAAGCCATCACATAACAAAAATCATTTAAAATCACTAATTTATCTATAATTTTATCATATTCATGATTCTGTATTACAGTACGCAAGTTTTGAACTTCAACACAATAATCCAAATGTATTTGATACAATAATTGAGTGTCTTTTGCAAAAACTATATCAAATCTAGTACGATTAAACTTATTGTCAATATAAGACAATAAATCTATTCCATATTTTATTATCAACTGATATATATTTTGATAATCTAGTTTAATATCTATATTATATCCGAATACATCTGATGTACCTAGAACAGCATAGAGTATATTAGAAATAGATAATAATATATCATCATACTTTTTATTTTTAATGCTTTCCGTTAAATCTTTTGAAGTATTTTCTATTAGATTCAAGCGTGATTTTACCAACATTGGGTTTGTGTGACACATATCACATAAAGGTTGTGAATTTCTAGGTATATCAAAAATGAGATTGAAATATTTGACTTTTTGAAAATTTGTTATGGATAATAAGAACATACTTATTTTTAATTAATTAATAATAATTTAACTATAATCAATTTTAATTTTTGTTTATTAAATGTAAAGTATGGATGGAAAATGGGTAAAGTTAAATAAAAATATTATCTCATCATCTTCTTCAAGTAATAAAAAGGTTTTATTAAAAGAATTATTAAAATATTATGGTGTCAATGAAAAAATTATTAACGAAGTTTCAGATTTATACCAGGAACATATAGAGAATCCGTTTAATTTTAAAGATATGAATGATATAAATTTAATAGTTGATGATGACGAAAGTAACAGAATGGTTTTAAAAATAATTTTTAAAAAAAATAAAAAAAACTTTGAAGAATCCGGTAATGGTCTAGATGCTCTCAAAAATATATTAGATTTAGCAAGGAAATCTAATTCATATTATAAAAAAATATGGTTAGATATTAGAATGCCTATAATAACTGGTGATTGTTTATTAGATATATTAAGATATTTTTTTAATTATTCAGGATGTATTTATGTTTTAACAGCTTTTTCTGATGAACTTTCAATTAAAAAGTATAATATGTTAGGTGCAAATGATGTAATTAATAAACCTTTAAGTATCAAAGGTATAATACAAAAAATAGAAAATTGAATTAGAAAAAATATGCAATTATGTGAAAAATATATATGGTAATAAAAAAAAGAAATATATATATATATGCATCTATAATGATATTATTAATAATATGTGAGATCACGATAACTATAGTGATTCGTAATTATATTCAAAACAATCAATCGAATAATATTAGAAATGTTGCAAAAAGTAATGCAGATACTATAATATCATTGACGAAAACATCATATGCGGATTTAGATTACATTCTAAAACGAAATTTGGGATTGTTTGAAATTAATGGTGTATATATGCCTTTAAGTGAATATAAAATTTATCTAGGTAGTAATATTTTACCAAATTCTTTAGCTGTCCAATATCAAAGATGGATTCCTAAAATTTTACATGAAGACCGAGAAACATATGAGCAATATGGAAAAGCTAATGTTTTTCCAAATTTTGAGATAACAACTTTTTCGGGAAACAGTTTAACTAACCTAACTTGGTCTAGAACACCTAATAGAACTGAATATTATTCATTAATGTTATCAGAACCTCCATTACCAAATAGTATTCCATCTGGGGGAGATTTTGTAACTAGTCGTACATCTGAGATTTTTATAGAAGCTTTAGAATTTAATGCACCTCATTTAACATCTAGAATTGGTTTATTTGCTTTTTTGAATCAACAAAATTATGGAGTTGAATATTATGCTCCTGTATATAACAAACGTAATATTTCACCCCCTTTAACTGGATCTTTAATAGGATTTGTGCAATTGTTATATATACCTTCAGTTATTATGAATAATATTTTGAATATTTCAGAGAATGATAAAAAATTAGATTTTATGATATTTGACATGAATGAAGAGAATAATATGAGTACCATTTATATTAATGAACATGAAAATAAATATTCATATGTTACGGGATATAATGATATATCAAGAATTAATGAAAAATATATAGAAATAAGAGATTTTCCGTTTATAAATCGTAAATATAGATTTGTATTTATATTTAATAAGTTTTTTGTGGATAGTTTTGATGATTTTTTTGCGGAAAGTGTTATAATATTTTTGACATTATTGTTTTTGCTGTTTGATGTGATAATAGTTGCGGTTGTGTGGACAATACATCGTAATAATATTTTTAGAAAACAAGAAAGTTTTAATATGATGGCAGCGCATACGAGTCATGAATTAAGAAATCCTCTGAATGTTATTAAAAATTTTGTTGAATTTGCGATAGAAGATTTAAATGAATTTAAAAAAACACATTCGCAAATGCAAAATATTGAATTAATTACTGAAACATTAGATAAATTGAAGACTGTTTCTAAAAAGACATTATCGATTGATATTATTCTAGCGGATTCTTTAATAGTACATCAATTAAAACAAAATAGTATTAAAATTATAACATCAGTTTTTAAATTAAGTGATCTAATAAAAGATTTAGAAGTTGCTGTAAATTCTAAACTTCTCGAAAAACAAACAGTTAAATTAATTACAATTATAGATAATTCTGAAGTTATTTTGAATACAGATTATCAACATTTACAGCAGATTTTGATTAATTTAATGATTAATGCTATTAAATTTTCAGATGATACTGATGTAACACTTAAAACATCAAATAAAAATAATTATATATTATTTGAGGTGATTGATAATGGATGTGGGATTCCTTTTGATAAACAAAAAGATATTTTCAAACCTTTTTATCAATTGAAAATGAAGCAGCATTTGGGTGGTATTGGTATGGGTCTTTATATTTCTAAATGGTTATCTGAAATATTAGGATATAAATTATGGTTTACTAGTCAAGAGAATCTAGATAAAACGTGGACAACTTCGTTTAATTTATCAGTTCCTTTAGTGTTGGTATTAAACGGGTCTAGTGTGACGAATCGAAAAAATTCTATAGAAAATGAAACAGTGGTTTGAATAAAAAAAATTGAAATACTCAAAGGTTATAATTTTTTATTTAATTCTTTTAATTAATAAATAATTAATAATGGTCAAACCAACTGATGCAAAAAATGAAGCTGACATCAAGATTGATAAAGCTAAAACTACTAGTAAAAGTAAAGTTGAATCAGAAGTTAAACCAAAAACTACTGACAAAAGTAACAAAAGTAATGTTGAATTAGAAGTTAAACCTGAACCTAAACCAAAATCTACTGATAAAAGTAATAAAAGTAAAGTTGAACCTGAATCTGAAACAAAATCTAAACCAGAATCTAAACCAAAAACTACTGATAAAAGTAATAAAAGTAATAAAAGTAATAAGAGTAAGGTTGAATCTGAAACAGAACCTAAACCAAAATCTACTAGTAAAAGTAATAAAAATAAGGTTGAATCTGAATCAGATGGTAAGAATAAGAAATTAGATATTCCAGAATGTACTACTGTATATAAAGGTAAACATGTAGTTATAGTAGAATCGCCGAACAAGATTAGTAAAATAAAATCTTTATTGGAGAAGATTCAGGATCATCCAAGTTTCAAGGATTGTAAATTTATTGTGACAGCTAGTTACGGTCATATTAGAGAAATAGATCACAAACATGTTGGCATCGATATTAATAATAATTTTAAACCGGCTTATTTGGTATCAGATTCAAAGACACATGTTGTATGGGATTTAAATGAAATGACTAGAGATGCTAGTATGGTATGGTTGGCGGCCGATGATGATCGTGAAGGTGAAGCTATAGCATGGCATTTGAAGGATGTTTTAAAATTAACAGATGCTAGATATCAGAGAGTCACATTTAATGAAATAACAGAAAAGGCATTAAGAACGGCATTTTTACATCCTAGAAAGATTGATATGGATCGTTTTAATTCTCAGCAAGCCCGCGCGGTAATTGATAAATTAATTGGATATTTGATTAGTCCTATATTAGATGCTCAATTTCAAGCACATGGACTTTCTGCTGGTCGTGTTCAAAGTGTTGCTGTTGATCTAGTAGTTCAACGGGAAAAAGAAATTCAAAAATTTGAAAGTAGTGGTTATTTTCAAGTTAATGGATCGTTTACACCTAAATCAACAGATAGTGAACTTAAAAAAATGGTTATTAATGCGGATTTGGATAAAACCTTTGTTAATCAAGATGAAGCTCAAAAGTTTTTAGATATAGCAAATGTAGCTGAATTTAAAATTTTAGATATCACAACAACAAATACTAAACGTCGCCCACCTCCTCCATTGATTACATCCAGTTTACAACAGGAAGCATCAACCAAATTAGGGATTGCACCAGCCGATACTATGAGAATTGCTCAAAAGTTATATGAAACTGGTTTTATTACGTATATGAGAACAGATTCGGTTATTTTGTCGGATGATGCAAAAAAGCAAATAAAGGGACATATTAAGGGTAGTTTTGGGGATAATTATCATACTGATACGAGTTATGCGAATAAGGGTGATAGTCAGGAGGCGCATGAGGCTTGTCGTCCGTGTGATTTTAGTAAGAAAAATGTATTATCCAATGGTGGTTTGACGGCTAGAGAAAATAAAGTGTATGAATTGATTTGGAAGAGAGCAATGGGTAGTCAAATGGCTCCAGCGGAATGTGAAATTAAAACGATAAAGATTGGTATGAATAATTCGGATCGTATATTTATAACAAAAGCTGAAAAAATTACATTCAAAGGATTTTTAGCGTTATATGAAAAATCTAAACCAAAATCTAAAAGCTCTGATGCAGCTGAAGATACAGAAGATGTTGATGAAACTGGTGGATGTAATTCTGATGAGGAATCTATAGTAGATCAAAGTGAATTATATGATTCTTTAAAAAAATTGGAGATAGGTCAAGTTCTTTTATATAAATTATTGGAAGCGACTGAAAAATATAGTAAACCGCCAAAAGGACGTTTTACGGAAGCCAGTTTAATTAAAGAATTAGAGAGATTGAAGATAGGACGTCCGAGTACATATGCTTCTATTATTACAAAAATTCAAGATAAAAAGAGAGGTTATGTGAGTAAATTGGATAAAAAGGGAGAAAAGAAAGATGTTCATATTCTTCAATATAAAGGAGGAAAATTCAATATGAAAACTACTAGTATTACAACTGGAGCTGCTAAACAAAAATTATTTCCGGGTCAAACTGGGAAGTCTATTGTAGAATTTATGAAAGAGAATTTTGATAAAATAATGGATTATGATTTTACGGCTAATGTAGAAACTGAATTAGATGAAATTGCTCAAGGCAAACATATATGGTATAAAGTAGTACAAAATATTTATGATGAATTCAATCCACAAATAGATAAAATAATACAAAAACACAAAGGAGGTGAAAAAGGGAAAATTAAAAAGTTTTTAGGAGTTGATCCAAAAACTAACGGAGAAATATCTCTTATACATAACTATTGGGGTCCATCAATATGTTTAACTACAGGTCCTAATAAAGAGGATAAAAAGTATGTTAGTTTATCTCAATGTGAAGAATTGGATGTAACATTTGAGACTGCGCTGGAATTATTAAAGTATCCTATTAGTTATAAAAATAGTGATGATGTGGTTGAATATGAATTATGTAAAAGTTCTAAAAATTATTATATTAAAAGATTGTCTGATAAGAAATCTGTTGGAGTAAATGATGATGAAGTTGATACTATTACTAACATGTCATATGATAAATTAAAAACATATTTTGATGATTGTAACCAACAATCTAATGATGTAGTTAAAGAGTTTGATAATGATATCAAAATTCGTAAAAGTAAATTTGGTGATGATAAATATTATATATCTTATAAAGGAAAGGTAAATGTACGTATTCCTGCTAAAATAGATTATAATACTTTAACACGAGATCAATGTGCTGTGTTAATAAATAAAAAGAAAGAGCAAAATAAAACTACTGGCAAAACTAAATTACCCAAACCAACACCAAAAGAAGAAGTGAAACCTAAATCTACAGAATCTACAGAACCTAAACCCAAAACATCTAAACCTAAAGCTGAAACATCTAAACCTATAGAATCAACAGAACCTAAACCCAAAACATCTAAACCTAAAGCTGAAACATCTAAACCTAAAGCTGAAACATCTAAACCTAAAGCTAAAAAGACAACATAGAGTGTTGTTTTAGTTTAGTTAACCAAAAACATTTTCCTTGGCATAAACTAGGTTTAATACAAGATTTTCATCTTTGTGTTCGGCATAGATGGTTCCAATGGTGGAACTGGGTGGTGGTAAAGTGACTTCTTTGCCAGATTTGACAAAAATATAAATACCTTCGGTAGGATTAAGTTTATTTTTTTTCCTAATGAGTCCCATAAAATCAGCAACTGTACAATCTTCTGTTACTAGAAATCTAGAAAAAGCATCAGATTTTTCTGGTCTAACAATAACTGGGACACGATTTGGATGTAAAGCTAAGATTTTTTGGATCTTGCTTCGTGTAATATCTTCCTGTGAGGTCATCTATATTTTTCTAATGAGATTTTAATTTCAAGTTTTATTTTTGAAGTATATTTAGTATTAATTTATAATAAATATATGCTTAATAACTACTATATAAAAATTAAAAAAAATTAAAATTAAGAAAATGAGACAACATAAGTTTTATTTTTTTTAACAGTTTCATCTTCTTTAATTTGATAATATGTGATTTTAACACCATCAACATATGATTCCCAATAGTTTAAGAAATATCCTTCACTTTTAATAAATTGTCTCAGGATAGTTAAAATACTTTTAATTGTTAATTTTTTATTTAAATAATTTTTGGCTTTACACGGTATATAATATTTTTCTAATTTAGATTTTAATTTTTGAATTTTGTCAATAGTTTTTCTCTTTTCCAAATCACTTTTGTTAAATGGTTGATCAATTTGGTTAATATTTTGATATCCAAATGCATTAATAAGATCTAATATGATTTCACGGTCAGGTTCTTTTTTAAACAATTGATTAATCATATATACCTCTTTATCAAAAAAAAAGATTTTAATTTAATTTTCCAAACTAAAATATTAAACTTAATTCTGGAGTTCTGAGCTACTGATATGGAAATAGTTGTCCAATGTATTATTTTTATCATAAATTGGTTTTGATCTTTTCAGTCGTAATTCATTACTAGCTTTCATCATTAATTCTTTATTAAGTTGATTGTGTGAACCACGATCATTAAATAATGATGTTTGTTGAATTTCTTCAACAGAAGGTATAATTGATACCATAGGGGGCATTTTAACAAAATAATCATGATGTGGGTTACGTGTAATTTCACGAAATTCTTCAATAGTTAATATACCACCTAATTTCTTTAATAAAAGAGTACTTGGTGCTGTTTTAACTGTTGCTGTTGTATTATAAACTTTTTGGTAAAGCATATTGAGAAGTGCATAATAATCCCACATTTCATCATCATTGTATTGATCAAATATAAAAGCAGCAACACAACCAGCACTACAGAAATTGCCAAATACTTCATATTTATCATTATCTTTTAATTTAGTGGGAACAGCCCATGGAACAGTTTCAAATGGAAAACGACACCACATACAATCATAGTTAGATTTAGTAGGCCATGTCCCTTTTCGGTTATGTTCTAGAAATTGACATAAAAGTTTAGAAGTTTCTAGATCGCCAGCAGAATTTTCTAATTCTTTTTCACGATTAATTCTAAAATCTTCTATATCTTTTTCAGTCATTTTTTGCTCATCCTTCATAATATTATTCATACCCATCGAAATATTACCCTGGAAATAACTGAAAGTATCTGTATTAGGGACAAATCCATGTGGAATATTTAATTCAGAATCACCTTCCAAAAAATTAGTATTTGGATCTTTAATTTTTTGTATATCTTTTGCCGTAATATTAAGTTTTAAAATAGGAATTTCTTGATAATCTTTAGATTCATCTATTGATGTCTTGAAAAATGGATCATCCTCATCTTCATCATCTTGAATCAAACCATAAGATTCTTTTGGATTTTTTCCTTTTCGTTTTAATGAAGATTGAGACGCTACTTGTTCTTCTTCCGTTTTTACTTTAGGTTTACGACCTCTATTAGATTTTTTAGGTAAATCTAAATTAATTTGTGACCCATTCTGTTCACTTGATTCATTCGATTCATTCGGTTCATTCGATTCATTCGATTCATTCACCTCATTAGATTCTTCTATTCCAGGTTTCTGTTTTGGTTTACGCCCCCTAGTAGATTTCGGTTTAGGTTCAAGTTTAACATCTATTTCAGATTCTATTTTAGGAAGTTCCTTAATTTCAACATTCGATTCTATAACATCTAATTTTAAATTTTTAGATTTATTAGGAGTTCTTCCAGTATTAGATGTATCTTTAGGATCTTTAATATCTTGTTGAGATGATAAGATTTCTTTTTTTGCAATAGTATTTTTACTAGAGCCTGAAGACTTTTTTACTGAATGTGTATCCGTTTCTTCGACATTGTTAATGTTATTATTATTATTAATGTTTGTAGGGGTATTTGGAATATCCTCTTTAACATTTTTTTTATTATTCTTTTTAACCATTCTAGCAAAAATCAAATAATTAAGATTAATTAAGACTACTTAAATCAAATAGAAATAAACCCAATTCAATTTCCTTTATATTTTATACTACCCCAACTTAATATAAAACACTAAATAAAAAATAAAAAAATAAATACAAATTCAATGAATTAACATTTTTAAGTAATTAAACTAACTAAACAACTAATTTAAGTTGTAGTTTTCTTTTTGCGAGTGACAGTCGTCTGTTTTGGAGGCGGTGGAGGAGTCTCAGGTCTTTGAGTAACAGCTTCATCATCATCCTCAGCATCTCCAGCCTGAACATCACCATTGTCTTCATCACCACTAGAATTGACTTCGACACTGGTTTGGGGTTGCTCAGAACTGTCTTTGTCATCATCAGTAATATCAATAAAACCAAATTCGCTTAGGGCACCTTCAGATTCATCAGCTCGTAGACGCATTAAAGTCCAGGTTGGACCGCATCTACCATCTTGAATATAAAAGTTAGTCAAACGAATAATACCTTCGCCTTGAGAACCTTTTAGTTGCAGCTTGTTCATCGGCTTGACTTTTTCATCATACTTTTCACGATTCATGTTGAAACAGTTGCATCTAAATTCACCATTTTCACAGGTGACCTTGGGACTGATACAGGGAGGATATTTTTCATCTGGATTTTGTTTGTTTTCTCTTTCACGTACACCTCCTTTGTAAAACTTCTTGTAGACACGTGATGCATCCTTCTCGTTCTCATAAACATCTTTGTCTCCGAACCATTCTTTACGGTTTTCAACGACTTTCTTCAAAAATAAAGCATCTAAAGCAACCATGTTGTCATGGAAGGCCTTAACTTTTTTATCTGTCGCACTATCGCGAAAATCCATTTGTAAACTCCATTTGTTACGACCACTGAGTTGTTGAGAATCTTGTTGTTGATCATCATCATCATCATTATCATTATCATTCTTTTTTTGCCCACCTTTCTTATTATTTTTTTCAGAGAAAGGAGGACTCAAATTCCACGGGATGTGTAACATCGGAGTTTGGATTGTAAGAGGTCCACCATTATAGGAAACTCGAACTGATTTGGAGCCATTGTCGTTTTGTTTAATACTGCTGAAGGTGATCTTAGAAAGATCGATTTTAGTGCCATCTAATACGGAAGTGTTATTGCTCATTCAATAAATTTAATTTAGATCTAGTAGATAATTTAATAATTAATGTAAGCCTCTTAAACTCTTTTTTTACACGATTCAATTTTTTTTACTACCATGTAACACAAACTCAAACACAAAAAAAAAGATATAATGACCAAAAATTTTAAAAATTTTATTAAACGCTCATTATTTAACACACTTTATTTTATTTAATTTTTATTTATAAATTTTTAATCATAAATCATTTCCAAAGGTATTTTCACCAGAATATAGAATATAGAGAAAGCCATCCCATTCTTTATCATCTTTGTTATCTTCTACATGTTCCTTATACAAAGAATCTAGAGTTACTGACGTTGGTGGAATTACTTCTCTACCATCTTTGCCAATCACAAAAATCCACATGGCTTCTTCTTGAGTTAATTGAACTCTTTTTCTAATAACACCTTGAAGATGAGATACACTTAAATCACCTGGAATTAAAAACTTTGTTTTGTCAATTGGTTTAACAGACCCCATAGGAGTCACAATAACTGGGACGCGATCTGGATATTTTTGACGAATCTTCGCGGATTCTTTTACCCGCTCTTCGATAGTAAATTTAGTTTTGAAAGGAATTTTTACGCTCATTTATTATGAATAAGAAAAAAATTAAATGCAATAAACGAATTCAATTTTTTTTAATTACATCCAACACACTCACAACATTTTTGCACTTTCTACCGTCCCAATAGCCGTCTCTACATCTTCCTCCTTTGCAACTTCCTCCTCCTCTACAACTTCATCATGTTGAACTTCCTCCTCTACATCTTCATCCTCTACAACTTCACACCAACAGGGACATTGAGCATATCCATCCCATATACGATGACATCCTTGACAATGTACCATATCATTTTCATCATAACCAGCGTTTAATTCTTTTATACAAAAATTGCATTGGAAGCTTTGAATATTTTCAGACATTTAAATATTTTATATTGAATTTTATTTTGATTCAATTTTATAGATAAGTCATTATGTCTAAAAAAATTGAATATAAAATGTGAAAATAATTTCTAAAGTAATAATTAAATATAAATATGCATATAGTTATTAGTCTAAACAAAGAAAAAAATCAAATTAAAACTCTATTTTTATCGCAAACATTTATTGAAGCAACAACTTTTATAGAAGATCTCAAATCAATTTCAGTCAATAATGAAATTGTTAATATTACATCAATCCGTAAATTTCCTCCAAAAGAAGATGATCATGATGGTTATTATTTAGTTCATAATAATTTTAGTGGTGATCAATATGATTTATTTAGTAAAAAAACAATAATAAACAAAGGGTATTTTTATAATAGTGCCGAACTAGAAATAAAGGAAATTATGACTATTTTCATAACCTTTTGCAATTTCACACAAAATACAGAATCACCCACATTAAATAACAACAATAGTTTATTAACTATAACACCCTCTAAAACTAATAAATCTTCTATTGTAAAAACTGGAGATTTAATTGACAGATACCAATACAATAAAATATTAATGGAAATGATTGAAAGATCAAAATTAATAGACAAAAAAATTAATTAACAATTTTATTAACAACTTTATTATCTCCCTTAACTCTCTTTTTAGTTTTTTTTTGACATTTTTGATAAATTTGTTTCATTGAGTAATATTTATCTTTACTACCATCAGATACATTTTTTTGATAAACCACTGTCTTAGTTTGATTTGTACACACTTTACCATTTTGTTTAACAGTTTTCTTAATATTTTTCTTAACATTAGAATTTTCCTTAACATTTGGATTTGGTTCCACCAATCTTAAAGGTTCTATCATCCCAAATTCGTTATCTTTTTTATTAGGTTTATATGGCATAACATATAATTCTTTCTGTTCTTTTTCAACCTTTCCAGGTTTATTAGGTGTATATTTAACTACATCTAATTCTTTTTTTGGTTCCAAATTTAGTGTTGTCACATCCGGATAACTAGATTGGTATTGTTTATCATTATTTTGATGAATGTTTTGTTCCATTCTGTCAAAATCATTCATAATAGATTTTTGTTCCTTAATAAGATAATCCAAAGCTTTATTATCAGCTACCAGATCACTATCAACAACTGGTTTATTAATAACGATTGGTGCATCTGTTATAGGTTTATCAACAACAATTGGTTTATTAATAACAACTGGTACATCTGTGAAAGGTTTTTTGGTAACTATAGGTTTATCAACAACTGGTGCATCTGTGAAAGGTTTTTTGATAACATCACTCAATCTATTTGATTCTTGAACTGGTTGTTCAGGTTTGCCTGAATATTCTTTTTTTAAACTTAATATTTTTTCTGGTTTTACAGTTTGATAAGCACCTTGATTTCTATTAAATTGTTTATTTTTGTGTTGAAATTTCTTGGAAGGTCCCATTTTAAATTAAAGGAAGAAAAAAACGATTAATTTGCGAAGTTTTTTTCTTTAAGAGATGTAAAAAGTCAAATAATTTTTACAAATGTCATCGTCACCAACAAATGAACATGATCAATTTAACACTTCCCAATTAAACCAAGTAAAATCAACATCAAATCACAACCTTTTTGATTTACCTACATACAAAGAACCACCAAATGATCCTTTAATACCTACACAATCAGGTGGTAATAATAATCCTTCAAATAATGGTATTCCTAATATCAAAGAACCTTACGGAAATAATTATAATGTGAACTCTTTAATAAATAATAATGGTCTTCCTAATATCAAAGAACCTCTTGGAGATAATAAAGATAAATCTGGAAATAATGAACCTTTTGAAGATAATAAAAATGAACCTGGAAATAATGCAGGAGAAAATAATGATCCTGGAAATAATGCAGGAGAAAATAATGATCCTGAAAATAAGGAATCTTTTGGAGATAATAATAATGCTGAAGAGAAAAATGAAGATAAAATACCACAATTTGGTGGATCATCTGATTTTAATCCAGAAGGAATGGATTTGAATGATTCGGATGAGGTTCAGATTGAGGAAAGTGGTAATCCAAGTAATCCAGGAGAAGATTCAGATCCAACAGATCATCCAGAATATGATTTAATAAAAGAAGAAAAACAGGAAGCTCCTGAATGGATCCATCCTGATTTGAGTATTGAGGATGATTATGATATGGTATCTAGGATGAATCAAGAGGAAATAGAATCTCGTGTTAATACATATTTGGAGAACTATCATTCAGATGAGTATGCTAAATATCAAAAATATTTTCAATCATGTTATTCTGCATCAACGCAAAAATATAGTATTCGTAAAGACAATAAAGGAAATATTTACTTATGTTCTAGAGCTCCTCAAAAGGAAAATAAGGGGAAAAAGGTAAAAGAAAACGTTAATCAAGTTTTTACGGATACTGAATTCACTAAAAATTATCTTATTAAATTGACACCTCCTCAATATTGCAAAGTTAGTCAAAGTTTGAAAGATATTACAAACGAATTAAATATTGTTTCAGGTGATATTAAGTTATTACAACAAGAATTAATAGAACAAGGCGCCGAAATTCATGACGAAGATATTAAACATTTTAAAAAATTAAGAAGAAAATTCTATAAACTAATCAACAAAAAATATGTTTACACTAAATATTACCAAGAGATTAATGGTTTAAATGTAACAGAAGCTCAAACACCAGTGTATGCCAAAGAAATTATTACAGACATTGATGAAAATGATAATAAGATATATAAATTTAAAACTCATATGGTAAATGCTTCCGAAACTTTAATACAAAATATGTCATTGCAAATTAAGGAAGATTTAAAAAATTATACGAATATTATGCATCACAATCGTGATAATCAAAAAGAATATCAAGAATTAATCAAATTCTTTTTAAATGAAAAAAAGAATAACCAAGAAAAAATTCAAAAAGAATTATCAACACTAGTGTCACTACAAAAAGAAAGAATAGATTATCTAATCGAAAAATTACCAATTATAGACATCCGAAAAGACCCATTTAATTAATAATATCCTAAAATACTATTTCATTTTCTATTTTATTTTCTATTAATTTAATTATAAATGATTAAATCCCATAAATTTGTTATAACACTATTAATAAGTATAACACTACTAGTATCTATTGTTGCACTTATTTTAATTAATATTAAAAATTTTGAATCATGTGATAATGTCTACACATTTTATAATGATCAATATCAAGCAAATTATGTTTGCAAAGAAGTTTCTTTTATCGAATATACCTCTGAAATCCATAATAATCCATATTCCACAGTACCAAGTTCTACTCCAAAAATTGGTGCATCTATGATTATTATAGTCGTGTTTATATTTATGTTGATGGCAACTGACATAATATCATATAAATTTTCAGAATTAAAATACACTATGATTGATATAGCATATATTATATTTTCTATTGGTGTATTAATAGGTTCAACTATGACACTTATTAATATTGATGCCATTAGTACTGCTTATCGATCACCTAATATTTCATGGTATAAATATGCCGCCAAAAGAACATTTAGTTATTTAGCTTGTTCTATGGGATTATTAACATCGTTTGCGTGTTTGGTTGATGGTTGTGTTCAATTAATGTATACCTTACGGTGAACCTAATATTTTACCTAAACGATTAACTAGATCTTGTTTATTACCTCTGCATCTAATATTATGTTCAGTTGCAATATTGCGAAGTTCAGCAACACTTAATGCATTTAATTGACTTCTAGTAAAAGACTTTTTTTTTTCTCCTTCCACTCCAGATTTACTCAATTCTTCTGAATGTTCAGATTCATCTTGTCCTCCAAGTTCATCAACCAATTCATCTTCCAAATCCACATTATCTTCTAAATGTGCATCTTGTACATCTTGTACATCTTGTACATCTTGTACATCTTGTACATCAATATGGTCCTCTAATTTATCCACAAATTCATCTGAAGGTTTATCTTGTACTTCAGGTTCCTCTTGTACTTCTATTTCAGACTCCTCTTGCACTTCAGGTTCCTCTTGCACTTCAGGTTCCTCTTGCACTTCTGGTTGTACTTCTGGTTGTACTTCTGGTTGTACTTCTGGTTGTACTTCTGGTTGTACTTCTGGTTCCTCTTGTGTTTCAGGTTCATCATCTTGTGTTTCAGGTTCATCTAATTTGTCTTCTAGGTGTTCAACATCAACGTCTTCATGTTGTTGTTCTTCTGCGTGTATGTCAATTTCTTCTAACACGTCATCGTGATCAAGTTGGACTTCTTCAAGTTGAGGATCTTCTTCTGTCGTGCTGACTTCATCGAGATCATCTTCATCTTCTTTGTTTTCAAGATCATCTAAACAAATTGTTGATAAGGTATTAAGTTGATTTTGTAGTTCATCTGTCATTTGAAAAGGAAATGGATCTTCATTTGAATTTTCCTCTGAATTATTATCAGATTCATGTTGTGATTCATGAACGACTACAGGGTTATTTTGTAAATATGCATTATATTGATTTTGTAATCCATTATTTGATACAGAATTATTAGAATGTGTTTCATTGACTGGTGGTGGATAATTTAATTGTGATGGATGATGCTGAGGTGGCGGCATTAACATATTACTATTTGCAAGTGATTGCATAGCTTGTAGTGTACCTTGTAATGATGATCCAATTTCTTCAACAGATGATTCTAATTTACTAATGCGACTGGATTGGCGGAAATACTCCCAGACTATATATACACATATTAAGCTGAGAACTGCTAAACCTATAAATACATAGTTATTAAACATTTGAATAAAAGTGATATAAAAGAAAAAAACTTTGAACGCTTTTTTTCTTTAATTTTCAATGTAATTATGCAAAAAGATCTAAAAATTTACGATAAATTCAATTGTTTTAAAACTTCATCCAAAACATATTTGGGGACAATTTCTTCTAGATTACTGTTTAAATCTAAATAACATTTATGTATAGTTGCTTCTGATACATCATCACAAATCTTGGAAATCTGTTTCTTTTTCATACCGAGGTTGAAGAGGTTATTTACGAGATATATTACACCAGCCACAATAGATACTGCGACATATTTGGGTACTAAATTTTTTTCTTTAATATTATCACAAATTTGATGACAAATTTTTTTAAAGTCAGGACCAAGATTCAGACGCGAACAAAAACGATTAACATAATCTGATGGATTAGATATTTTAACATCATCATGAGAACTTAGATGATTCTTTTTTTGCACAACATCCCAATATTTTTTAAATTCTTTATGGCCATTCACAAAAACAGACCGGTCTATGTGAAATATTTCAGCCATTTCTGCCGAACTTCTAGGACAATCATTCATACGAGAAGCTTCTAAAACACATGAAGCTAATACAGCCTCTCTAGTAGGATGTCTAAACTCATGTAAACCAATTGAAGTTCTATAATCAGTTATCTGTTTATATATACTTTCAGCTTCTTTAATAACACATCCAGGTATATCAGCTTGTGACGCATAATTATTCATCAAACTAATATATTCATGGAAGTTTCTTTCTTTATAATTCATAATATTGCAATTATGATACCAAGCCACTTTGAACATTTCATACGAACTTGCACCACATAAAGAAATATTAGATCCCAAACTAGCTTCAGGATAATATTCATTACTTGGCATACCACATCTTGTAGGATTAACACTTTTATTATCATCTGCTCCATAATAACGCCATTCAGGTGTATCATCTATCACACTGTCATTTACTAAATTGCAATTTGAGCATACATATTGTCCATCCAAAGGGATGAGACCAGCTTGATGACAGTTAAAACATAACAACTCTTTTTGTGGCATACCCTCAATATCATATTCAGGTTCATCCACAATCTTATTGTCCACGTTAGACCCAAAATTTATTTGGACCCTCTCAGATTCAACCGACTTATGAACCTGATTAAAAATATCCCATACATTAGAGATATCCATTAAATTAGAATTTAAAACTTCTGTCATCTGAAATAACATAAGAAAAATAATCTTATATTTCAATTTTTTTTATTTTAATCTCACTACAAGAATAAAAGTAATAACACATATATTTTTTATGACTTATCGCAAAAACACTCCAAAAAAAACACTAAAAAAAACACTAAAAAATACATTAAAGTCAGTGAATCGTAAAAATATTTCTGAACGCAAAACAAAAAAAAATAAAAAAAATCAAAAAGCTGGTGATTATTCTCAGTACGAGGATACTAAAATGTTAGATTTTATGAAAATTGGTATTGGATTTGATAGAAGTCAAATTGCACCAATGCCACAACCTCCAGAATGTACTATTTTATAATATTTAATAATTCAACAATATTTTACACCATTGGAAGAAAAGATTTTGTGAAACAATACAACTGACTGATGATATTACTCTATCAAACGGTCTCATAAATTTGAAACTAGAATTTTTTGTGACTGCTAATTCTAATATTTTGGGAGTTGATATTTTATAATTAGCCAATTGAATACTTACATCATTCTCAAAATATTTATTAGTTATTTTATTCAAAATACCAGTCAATAAAATATACGCAATATTAACATATTTTTTCGATAAAAATATAAATACATTTTCAATATCATTCAACGTAAAATTACCATATGATGACGATGTTTTTACAAAATTCTCAAAGCTACTAAAATCAATTCCTTCAAAAGCTTGACTATCCGGATTTTCATTATGATATTTAGAATATAATTCATAGGCTATTTGTTTAAATTCATCTGATACTTCAGATGTTTTTTTTAAAATGTTATAATAGTTATTTGCTGAATTGATCACATTTTTTTCTTCAAAATAGACCTGTTTTACATTGTAATTTATATTAATTTTAAATTCTTCAAACTTTTTTTCAATAAAATAATCAAGTTCATCTAAAGTTAATAACTTTATGTTTTTATTTATAGGGTCAATTTCGACAGCTATTTTATAACTATCGCAAATATTTTCAAGTTCCATCATATTAATTTAATTTTACAAATAACACACCTCATAATCAATTTTTTAAAATAATGCATACCTAAGATTTTTCAAAAATAACCTAATAAATAAGCTAATAATTATTACAATATTATTACAAAATTATGAATAATCTGGGATCGTAAATTATTTACTCAAAAAAATATATATTAATATATATGTCCAGCAATAATTTATTGACTGTTATTATAACAGCTTCTTTTATCCCAACACATCCATCTATTAAAATTATACAAGACACTATAGAATCTTTACAATTAATTAATATTCCACCAGATACTAAAGTATTTTTGGCACATGACTATAGTGAAAATATTAATTATATTAAATACTTTGAAAACTTACATGAATACATTAAATCCTTTCCCAATATAGAAATTATAACTAGACAGGATCATGGACATTTGACTGGTAATATAAGAAATGCTTTACAACATGTTACTTCAAAATATATATTAGTAATTCAACATGATCTACCTTTTATAAGAGAGTTTGATATTCAAAAAATAATATACGATATTGAAGAAAATAATAATATTAAACATGTTAGATTTAATAAAAGAGATAACATTAAAGCTGGATTTGATAGCATAAATAATTTATTTGGTCTACAAGAAAAAAGAACAAATTATACATATACACGAACTCCAGGGTGGTCGGATCAAAATCATTTATGTTTGAAATCCTATTATACTGATATTATTATGAAAGAATGTCGTAATGGCAATTTTATGGAAAATAAACTTCAAGGGAAAATTAAAGATGAAAATACTCATAAAAAATATGGCACATACCTATTTGGAGAATTAAATCACCCTCAAGTTATAAAACATACTGATGGACGAAGATCTAATTGTGACAACATCTAGAATAACACTTTTGAAACATTCTAGTTGTGTTTACATCCACATTCAAAAGCTTTCGGAATATATCGTGATTTTTACGAAATAATTCTTGAAACATTAGGATTTCCAAATAATATTCGTAATGATTACGAAAACATCCGAAATCCTTTGACAGTTTATGTCCGGTTCTAAGAGGGTATTGAGTCTTTGGGGTATCACGAGTCAAAAAAAACACTATGAAATTACACTGTAAAAGCTTTGAATTTGATATTATTTTATATTTTAGGACAAAAAAGTAAAAATTTTAGATTGTTCTAGTTGTGTTTACATCCACATTCAAAGGCTTTCGGAAGCTTTCGTGAATTTTACAAAATAATACTTAGAATACTAGAATAATTAGATTACCATTCGTAATGACTACGAAAGCTTCCGAAAGTTTTTGAAATTTTATGTGCGATCCTGTGTGATGGGTATCACAAGTCGATAAAAGAACTCTAATTTGTACTATGAAAGGTCTTAGGTAAATAGAGATTCCTTTACACGATTCACGATTATATTTTTATAGTAAAAAATTTAGAATGTTCTAGTTGTATCGACATCTAGAATAATATTTTTTAAAAACTTTCTAGTGTATAAAAGTAAAAATTTTAGATTGTTCCAGTTGTAATGAATCTAGAATAATATTTTTTAAAAACTTTCTAGTACATAAAAGTAAAAAAATTAGAATGTTCTAGTTGTAATGAATCTAGAATAATACTTTTTTAAAACTTTCTAGATAAACAAAGTAAAAATTTTAGATTGTTCTAGTTGTAATTGAATCTAGAATAATACTTTTCAAAAACTTTCTAGTGTACAAAAATAAAAATTAGAATGTTCTAGTTGTAATTGAATCTAGAATAATATTTTTTAAAAACTTTCTAGTGTATAAAAGTAAAAATTTTAAAGTGTTCTAGTTGTAATTGAATCTAGAATAATATTTTTTAAAAACTTTCTAGTGTATAAAAGTAAAAATTTTAAAGTGTTCTAGTTGTAATGAATCTAGAATAATACTTTTTTAAAACTTTCTAGATAAACAAAGTAAAAATTTTAGATTGTTCTAGTTGTAATCAATCTAGAATAATATTTTTTAAAAACTTTCTAGGACACAAAAGTAAAAAATTTAGATTGTTCTAGTTGTAATGAATCTAGAATAATATTTTTTAAAAACTTTCTAGGACACAAAAGTAAAAAATTTAGAGTGTTCTAGTTGTAATTGAATCTAGAATAATATTTTTTAAAAACTTTCTAGTACATAAAAGTAAAAAAATTAGATTGTTCTAGTTGTAAATGAATCTAGAATAATATATTTTAAAAACTTTCTAGTGTATAAAAGTAAAAATTTTAGATTGTTCTAGTTGTAATCAATCTAGAATAATACTTTTTTAAAACTTTCTAGATAAACAAAGTAAAAATTTTAGATTGTTCTAGTTATAATTGAATCTAGAATAATGCTTTTTTAAAAACTTTCTAGGACACAAAAGTAAAAAAATTAGAATGTTCTAGTTGTAAATGAATCTAGAATAATATTTTTTAAAAACTTTCTAGTACATAAAAGTAAAAAAATTAGATTGTTCTAGTTGTAAATGAATCTAGAATAATATATTTTAAAAACTTTCTAGTACATAAAAGTAAAAATTTTAGATTGTTCTAGTTGTAATGAATCTAGAATAATACTTTTTAAAAACTTTCTAGTGTATAAAAGTAAAAAATTTAGAATGTTCTAGTTGTAATTGAATCTAGAATAATACTTTTTTAAAACTTTCTAGGACACAAAAGTAAAAATTTTAAAGTATTCTAGTTGTAAATGAATCTAGAATAATATTTTTTAAAAACTTTCTAGGACACAAAAGTAAAAATTTTAGATTGTTCTAGTTGTAATCAATCTAGAATAATACTTTTTTAAAACTTTCTAGATAAACAAAGTAAAAATTTTAGATTGTTCTAGTTATAATTGAATCTAGAATAATACTTTTTTAAAACTTTCTAGGACACAAAAGTAAAAAATTTAGATTGTTCTAGTTGTAATGAATCTAGAATAATATTTTTTAAAAACTTTCTAGGACACAAAAGTAAAAATTAGAATGTTCTAGTTGTAATTGAATCTAGAATAATATTTTTTAAAAACTTTCTAGTGTATAAAAGTAAAAATTTTAGATTGTTCCAGTTGTAATTGAATCTAGAATAATATGTTTTAAAAACTTTCTAGGACACAAAAGTAAAAATTAGAATGTTCTAGTTGTAATTGAATCTAGAATAATATGTTTTAAAAACTTTCTAGTGTATAAAAGTAAAAATTTTAGATTGTTCCAGTTGTAATTGAATCTAGAATAATATGTTTTAAAAACTTTCTAGGACACAAAAGTAAAAATTTTAGATTGTTCTAGTTGTAAATAATCTAGAATAATATTTTTCAAAAACTTTCTAGTGTACAAAGTAAAAATTTTAGATTGTTCTAGTTGTAATCAATCTAGAATAATACTTTTTTAAAACTTTCTAGATAAACAAAGTAAAAATTTTAAGTTGTTCTAGTTGTAAATGAATCTAGAATAATATTTTTTAAAAACTTTCTAGGACACAAAAGTAAAAAAATTAGATTGTTCTAGTTGTAATTGAATCTAGAATAATATTTTTTAAAAACTTTTCAGTGGACAATGAGTAATAAAGTAAAAATTGAATTAAATTTTATTATAATATTAATATTAATAATGGATATGACAAGTGTTATCGAATCCCATATTTTGGTTAATTATGAAGATGAAAATAAACTAAAAGAAAATATGAAATCACTAGTTGATAAGATGTTTGGTAAGTTTAATGTAACATTACATGCGTCTCGCGTGATGGCGACAAATACTACAACTGGAAAATATAGACATCAAACTATGTTGACCTATTACCATTTGAATACTGAACCTGAGACGGCGATTGAAATTGCGAACTATGGTAAAAAGATTATGGAAGATGATCTAAATATTCGAGTGAGACGTGTCAAAGTTGAAGTTCTAATTGGAGAAAATAAGGAACTAAATTTAAAGGCCAATAACAATCAGTATCTAGAATGCCATCTCAAGATTGGAAAATCAATCCCATCACCTGAAGAATATAAGAAGTTAGCTAGTTTGCTACTAAAATATGGTGTTCATCTATTGATCAATTATGATTCAAATGTTGTAGCTCCTGTTACTACGATGAGATCTTATAATAAATCACTAGATGAATTTAGAGAGATTAATAAGAATATTATTGACGAACTGAAAGAGAATGGCTTTGAGGTTTACAAACAACATATGGAATACGGTGTTTACGATGACAATGTGATGACAGACCAAGGATGGTTATTTGAAAATGATAAGTACACTGAACCAATTTCCGAATGTGATACAGAAAAGAGATTGGAAGTCCCAGGTAACTATACTTACCAACCAGTTCCAGTTAACCAATAAAACTAACTGAACTAAATTAACATATTAAGTTTATACATTTTAAGTTGCGAAACAATTTATTTTTTTATTTTGGTATTATAAAATGTCGAACCATTATTTAATTGAGTTTTTACCTGGTCTTTGGATTACAAACAATAAAGCTTTATCAGAAAAGTTTTATCAACAAAAAAAATTAAAAGAGATGATTGATTGTACTAAGGATTTAAAATTTTTCCAGGAAGCTGAAAATTATATTGAAGCTATTAAACACGAAATAAAAAAAAAAGAACATCAAAAGCTTCATCAATATTTATTACAAATTACTGAATATATTCATCAACATTTGACAATAGGATTATCACTTTTAATTTATGATCCAGATGGAGTTAGAAAAGCACCAGTAATATTGATAGCATATTTACTAAGATATTCGCAATTAACATCGGAACAAATCATAATGGCTTTTAATTCTAAATCAAAAATACCAATACAAATTAATGATGATTTCAGAATCGCTCTGAAATATTTTCAAGACAGATTTAACTAGCATTTCCTTTCATATTGCGCAAATGATATTTAGCTAATTCTGCTATCATTTCTTCTAATTCTTCTTTAGAAATATCATGCATATCCTCATTTTCACTTAATTCTGAATCAGTTCCAAAAAGATCAGGTGATGATTCACACATTTCATCATTTTCCAAAGGTTCTAAAGGATCTGATGGATCTAAATAATTGTCTAGTTCATTGCCAAATTCATTATCAGATTCATCACTAGATTCATCACTATACTCATTTGGTTCTTCTTTTGTTTCTAGTTCTTCTTCTTGTACAACTAGATTATTTTCTTTTGTTTCTAGTTCTTCTTCTTGTACAACTAGATTATCAGTGTCTATTTCATCTTTTGTTTCTAGTTTTCCTTCTTGTACAACTAGATTATCATCTTTAGTATCTATTTCATCTTTTGTTTCTAGTTTTCCTTCTTGTACAACTAGATTATCATCTTTGGTATCTAGTAAATCCATTGGTTCGTTTTCGCATTCATCTAGATTATTTTGTGTGTTATCAAACGGTGGTGATTCATTATCAAGATGAGTATCAAATAATTCTAGAATATCTTCAAGTGTGCTGTGATTAATGAGATCATCATCATTATTAATCGTTGAGTCAAAAATATATTGATCTAGTTCTAAATCATCTTCTAGATCTATATCAGTAAGATTAGATGTATCATATACAATTGTTAAGTGACAAGATATATTTGGATCAATATGAGTATTTTTTATTTCAAATGTGGGTTCATTAAATTGTGTTTTGAGATAATGCACTAGATTTTCTTGTTTTTGATATGAGTCATGAAGATTTTTTAATTCTTCTGAGCGTTTTTCAAAATATTGATTAATTAGGGTTGTATCATTTATTAATTCAGATTTTGAACTATGATATTGGCAAAAACATGACCAATAATTAAATATTTTTTGATTACATTCAGGTAGAATACACAATGAGTTTTTATATTCTAGTATTGTACTTATTGATGGATATACGATCGATAGTTTAATAAAATATTGTCCACATGAGTTTATCATAAATCTGACATAATAATCTTCAACAACTAATCCTATCTTATTTAGAAAAGGCATCCAATCAATAATCTGGAGTATTTTGAGATTTTCAACAATTACATTTTCATCAAGTATTGAATGTGTATTTGCACCTAGATCAACTTTGAAAATTATTTGATGATATTTTTGATAACGTTCTTCTTTTATGTGTTCTTGATAAATTTCTTTTAAAGAATTCATATTAATTAACTATATTAAATAGGTACTAGAAAAATAAATTATATTTCTTTCTTATTTTCTATTTTCTTTTAAGTAAATTAAGAATGGCGAGAACCAAAAAGAAAAATCTATCTAGAAAAGTAAAAAAGACTTTGAAAAATAAAATAAAAAGGATGAATGGTTCTGGTAAAACATGTATGTGTATTAATTATGATATAGATAATGATAATAAAATGTCATTAAATAAAAATACACATGGTCATAAATGTCAAAATAGAGTTGAAAATGGTTCAGATTTTTGTCCAAAACATAAAGACTGTATGAAATTTATTCAACAATTTAATTCAGGATATGAACCAGAATATAGACCAAAACTGTGGAATGATAATGATCATGTTAGAAAATCACACAACTGTTATACTTATTTTCTAGACAAACATGTAAAATCTGTAAAAGATAAATGTAGTCAAATGGCAAATGAGGATGATCCAGATAAAAAATGTAGTAAATTAAAACCACAACCAGGTGATTTCGACCAACTGGTAAAATACGGAACACTCAAATTTAAAACTAGAGATTATACATGTGAATCTATGCATAAGAATATTATAAGTGATAACCCATCTATTCAAATAAGTTCTCCTACTAAAAAATGTCCTATAGGTAGTTATAAAGGTGCTATGGTAGTAGATCCAAACAATACTTATCATTTTTATCGTCAAAATCCAGATGGCACATGGAGTCATAAACCTGGTACTCTAGAAGTAACTAATAAAGATGCATCGGATCAATTAATATATTTTCCTCATTTGGCAGATAGAGATTATAAAAAAGATAAAGAAAAAGGTATTAATTATACTAATTTCTGTAATTATTATTGTATTCCAGGTTCATCTAAAGTTAATATGAATGCAATTTAATTTGCTGATAAAAATTATTCAAATTTTTTCTCTTTCTAGTAATATAAAGTTTATAATGTTCTCATGGTTTCGTGGATCATCCTTTGAGGAGCAAGTACAAGAATTTGATAATAAAATAAACCAAGTTGCTACATCATTAATAAAATCAGTACAAGAAGATTTACCAAATGGACAATATGATTTAGCTAGTTTGCAAGATATGAATATTTGTAATAAATATGTTGTTTTTTTGGGTGATGAACTTGACAAACGTTTTAAAAAATTTGAAATAGATCAAATATCTAGTGCCATTTACGTTGGCAAAAGACAAAAGAAAACACAAACCAATAACAATAATATTAATTCCAATAATTACACTACTAGTACCGGATCTTTTTCCAAAAAAGAATTATGCCAACAAATCTCAAGCCACTATATCCGCATTTTTAATCTATTGGCAGCTATTTTAACCGCTATTGATCCCAATAAAAATATGTGTTCTAGAAGATTAGAAGCATTATATCAAACTATTGAAACTGACAAAGAAAAAGGTTATGTTAGAACATGTCCTGCAGATGATTTAGATAGTTCGAACCCATTATATCCAAATAATATTACAGATATACCAGGCATTAAACATCTTCTTAATCTCTATTATTTTTATTTGTCGCAAGATAAAGATGGTTTAGATAAAGCTGAACATGCTAAAATTAAAGATGAATTTCAAAAATTATATCAGGCTTTTTCAGAAGTGTTTGTATCGTCTGATTTAGAACCACCAAATCTTCAAGAACTTGATCTCGCAAAAACACAATTGAACAATAATTTAGTTGAACTAAATAATCATGCATCTAATCCTAATACTGATAAACAAACAATAGCTACATTAACTTCTCTAGTAGCGGGACTCAAAGATCAACTAGAACAATTTCAACAAAAACAACAAAATGCACAAAGTCAAGAAGAAAAAGATTCCAATGCGGTACAAGCAAAAAATAATATTGTGAGAGAACTAAAATCACAATTAAATACTTCACAAAGTGATCTCAAAACACAACTAAAAGAATTACAAGAAAAAATTAATACTGTTGCAACACAACAACAACAAAATCAAGCAACACCTATGAATAATCAAGCAACACCTATGAACAATCAAGCAACACCTATGAACAATCAAGCAACACCTATGAACAATCAAGCAACACCTATGAACAATCAAGCAACACCTATGAATAATCAAGCAACACCTATGAACAATCAAGCAACACCTATGAACAATCAAGCAACACCTATGAACAATTCTCAACTTCCATCAATGAATAATTCTCAACTTCCATCAATGAACAATTCTCAACTTCCATCAATGAATAATTCTCAACTTCCATCAATGAATAACCAAGCAACATCTATGAACAATCAAGCAACCCCTGTGAATAATGCCAATGTTGATGATTTATTAAATAATTTAAACAATAAAAATAGCAATTTACCAATACCAGAAATGCCGCAACAAGCAATGCCACCACAACAAGCAATGCAACCACAAGAAATACCGCAACAAGCAATGCCATCGCAACAAGCAATGCAACCACAAGAAATACCGCAACAACCGACAATTATTGAACCTCTAAACATACCTCCATATCAACCTATTGAACAACCAGTGCAACCTATGCAACCAGTGCAACCTATGCAACCAGTGCAACCTATGCAACCAGTGCAACCTATGCAACCAATGCAGCAACCAGTACAACCAATGGAACAACCAATACAACAACCTATGCAACAACCTATGGAACAACCAATGCAACAACCAATGCAACAACCAATGCAACAACCAATGCAACCTATGCAACCTATGCAACCAGTACAACAACCAATACAACCAGTGCAAATGGGGGGAGATAATGCTAATATTGATTTTGAGACTCTTGAAGGGGCAAATACTGGTGATCAAAATGAAATTAATGTAGCAAATGATAAAATGGTTAATGAATCAGATTTGTCTCCATTGAATAATTTTCTAAACTTTGTGAAGAGATATAATACAGAGTTTAATATTTCAGAAGAATATCAATTAAATTTTAGACCTAAAACAGTGAGTGAAATTGCAAATAAATATCAATGTTCTACTCAACCAAGTAATGTAATAATTAAACTAGAAGATTCAAAATATAGTGATTTCAAAAATGTTTATAAAAAAATGAAAAATCACTATACATCTATGTCTAATACTTTACTAGATATTGCAGAAAATAACTTATTATCAAAGAATGACCAAGGATATCAAATCCAAAGTTTAACAAGTAGTGATTTAAATAGCTTACAAAGCAAAGTTATGAAGACTTTAACAAATTACTATACTAAATGTCAAACTTATTATCAAGAAGCATTTGAATTATTAAGTAATGCAATATTGACCAATACCAATAATAATAAAAAATAAATCAAAATAAATATTATATGAAAGAGTCTTATCTTCTAATCTGTAATATTTAATATTTTGTAATGAAAAGTTGTTTATTCATCATCACAACTAGCGTCATCGTTGCTTAAATCATCATCTGATTGTGATACGGTGTTATCATCTTCATGTTGAAAATCTTTCATGAGTTCGGCTACAACAGCATCATCATCAACAACATCATCATCAACGTTTTCTTTATCAACTTTTTCTGGCTCGGGTTCTGGCTCAGGTTCTGACTTCTTAGTACTTTTCTTCCCAGTATTAGAAGTAGAAGGTTTAGATGTGGCCTTTTTGTTATTTGCTTCATCTTTAGCTTCAGTCTTGGTGCTTGCTTTGGATGTAGATTTTTTATCTGCTGGTTTATCTGTTGATTTAGCGTCTGAACTAGAACTGGCACTAGCTTTAGCTTTAGGCTTGTCTGTCGAAGAAGATGCTTTTGGTTTTGAAGAAGTATTTTCAGAAGTATTTTCAGAAGTAACATCAGTAGCATTTGAAGCTAATAATTTGTATTTATCTTTCTCATCATCTGATAAACTTTTCCACATGGGTCCTATGATTTTTGTCAATTCAGTTACTCCAAGATTGGGATCTTTATTCCTCATAATTTTCATTTGTTCTTTCATATAAAGTATATATGGTGAAGATGGTTTCTTTTTTTTAAATGATTTATCAAAAAGTTGAAGTTTGGTTTCGTCAATTTTACGAACTTTATCAAAAAACTCGTTTCTAAGATAGTCATACTTGGTTTCCCATTGTTTACGGTTCTTCTCATTTAATTTCCCCCAATCTGCTATCATAAGATCACGAACTTCTCCAGGCTTGAGATTTGGGTTATTTTTCTGATATTCGTTGCGTTTATTTTCATCTTTGCAAAAGATATCCATAGCTGATCTAGGTGGGCGTGTTAAATTGTTAGCTTGAAGAAAAGATTCCTGAGTGGATTTCTTTTCAAGACGTTTTTTACTATTTTTCAAACTTGATTTAAAACTATCTAAACTAGTGTGTTCTACCCCTGCAAATAATTGTACGAATTGACTTTTAGAAGATTTGGGATTCAATAAATCACAAGGCTTATCATTTGGAAAAAGAAAGTTAATAAATTCACTAAAGTGATCAACTAGTATTTGATCACTTTTAAAACGTCTATCGTAATCAGTTTTAGTCATTATTAATATATTTTAAAGAATTAATTAATAATTAAGAATGGTACTTAAAATGCAATTCAATTTTTTTTTATATCCCCGCCACTTTACTAATTTTAACACATGGATTATTTTCTAGTAATATTTTACGACCATGCCCCTTATAATCAAAATCACATCTATGATTCTCTGGAAATAAATGTCTATTGCAAAAAACATTGTCACATTTACATTTACATACTTGTTCCGTCAATGTCAACTTAATATTACACAAAAAACATCTAGTTTTATTTTCATTTTTTTTATTATTTTTTTCATTTAATACACATTTATATTTATCCAAATTTAATAAATCAAGTCCTAAATCAATCTCAACTTCAAGATTTTTATTCATCTTTTATATTTATGTAATAATTAAATTAACCACAAATTAAATATTTTTCTAAATATTTATTATGATAAAACTTTATTAATTTAATGTCTTCAGACGGCGCGTCGACAACTTCTAGAAAAGTATCTAAAAAGGCTTCTCAAACCCAATTAAAAGATCAAGATAAAATCAGAACAAGATCTCTAAGACCATACAGTTTCAGTAACATATCAATTCCAGATTATAAAATTTATCACAAACCGGCTAATGCATCAATTGTAATGAATATTAAAGAAGGACAATCTGTATTTGCTAATGCTGGTATGATGGTTTGGATGGATGATAACTTAAAAGTATCTACACAAAGCAGAGGCATTTGGGATGGTTTAAAACGTTTCCTCTTAACATCCGATTCTTTCTTCTTAACAAGCTATTCAGGAACATCCGCAAAAGGTGACAAAATATGTTTCTCACCAATGATGTTGGGTGATATTACTGAAATAAAAATTAAACCTGGTGAAAAAAAATTAGTATCATCCGGTAGCGTCGTATGTTGTACTGAAAACATTATATTAAGTACAAGAACTAGACTTAGAGGTGCACTTGTTGGTAGTGGAGCCGTTTTAAGTGAATTAAGTGTTCCAGCAGAATCAGAAAAATATGGGTTAGCATGGATTTCATCTTACGGTGGCATTGAAATATTAGAAATTAAGGATGGTCAAACTATGAAACTTGATAATGGACATTTCTTAATGTGTGACGGTGATGTCCAATATGGTATTGGAAGAGTTGGTGGTATAAAATCAGCATTATTTTCGGGTGAAGGATTAGTAATGGTCTTTAAAGGTCCATGCACAATTTACACACAAAACAGAAACCAAAACAGTTTACTTGAATGGGTCATTCGCCATATTCCCAAAAAATAATCTTAAAAATCTTAATAATCTCAATAATCTCAATAATCTCAATAATCTTAATCATCAATTAATTCTACTCGACCATATGGTAAAACATCTAATTTTTCATGATGTGTGCATAAATCATCATCAGGCAAAGGTATATTCTGACATTGTCGTAATTCTTTTTTTATATGAATAATTGCTTGGCATTTGTCAGGAGAAGGTTTTTCTCTCATTAAACTTTTTAATTTCCTAAGGTTTTCAGTTGCCTTTTGCTGTTTCTCTTTTTCTTCTCTCTTTTTTTTCTCTTTTTCTAACCTAGGTTTAATACAGAATTCTTCCCATAATTCTATACCAGTTATATCAGAATCTAAAAAATTATCTGAAATTAAATTTAAAAGTTCCAAATATGCTCCATCAAAACTATCATTTAGTCTATCTAATGTAGTTTTTGATGCATAAAAATTATCAAGATCCATTAACGAACAAAATTTAATAAACTATACATCAAATCTATATTATTCAATTTTTATTTTACTACTAGAATAAGTATTGATACTAGTATTAATAATGTTTTCCAATTTTGCAAAAACAGGATAATATTTTCTTCTATATTGCAAAAAATCTTTAGAATTACCTCTAGTATTAACACCAGAACTACAATACCATATTATTTTTTTTAATTTATCTTCATTAATCTTACACCCACACCTAGCATTAATATTAATATTAATATCCTTTAACATATTTGGACAAATATAAAAATTAACACTATCCTGTATAATTGAAACTGTTTCACCTTCAATTGCAATTTTACTATCTAATGTTGTAGGGGTTTTTAATAAATGATTATCCCATATATCCCTATTTTGACCCATAAATCTATCTTTCCACAAATGACAATATCCAATTAACATATATATATCATTATCTAATCCTCCATAACTAGCACGCAAATATAAACTATAAATCAAAGATATTTCTAGATCATTCAAGTTTTTTTTTTCAATTTCAATTAAAAAATCCAAATTTATATTTTGAACTACAAAACTATCATCATCTGGCAAATAATCTCTTCTATTACTTTTCACTAAACACTCTACTATTCTTAATACCATATCTAATTCCACCTTAATTGTAGGGTACACTGTTATTATAAATAGTAAATATGGATAATCTTCTAAAAGAATAACATCATCAAGAGATATTATAGATAATTTTTGTAATAAACCCAATTGATCTATATTATATAATTGAGTTGCAATTTCTATCGCACAATTTAAATTCTGTCTTCTAATCGCAATCTGTAAATTAGATAATAATAAAGATATTTTTTGAGTTTGACTTAATAATTTTCTCGTGTTTATATCTTGATCATTTGATGTAACTTCTAGATCAGAAGCTAATTCTATATTAAGCTTTAGTTCTTTCCAACGAATTTCTTTACTAAATTTAATGTCAAGATTATTTCTGGATGATGTAAAATACCAATTAACTTTACCAGTTTTGGTAGAATAATAGCAAATTGTTCTAACATTTTCTTTGGCAAGTGAATTCATAATGTTTTGTTTTAATATTTTGTTTTAATATTTTGTTTTAATGTTTTTTTAATCTATATATAGAATTCTATTTTAGACTTTATTTGTTCAAAAGAGTCTAACTTTCTCTCATTCTAGATTATACATTAAATATACATTAAAATATGTCGTTAGTTTGTACTGACTTTGATAAACAATATAAAAAACTTCAAGAATTTCGTAATCATTATTTAAAAATGATACGTTTAGTTCTCAACAATTCTGATAAAATGACTTTTGAACAAATCTTAACTTATCATGAACTAGAAGGTAAAATTAATCAACTAAATAAAACTATACAAGAGTTTTCATCAGATCTCCAAGGACTCAAGAAAAAAACACAAATGGATGAATCAGATCATAAAATGATTAAAACATTTAAAGATTTATTACCATTTATGATCTCATATTACAATCAAATACCAGATGACTCTTCTGAAAATTAAATACTGTGAAATGGTATAAAATATACTTAGTTTATACATTATTAATAATAATAATAGTTCTATATTAAATGATTATAGGATGTGATATAGGAGGTGTTGTAAAGGAAATGACATCTGATAAATCAATAGACAATGCTATAGAATCTATACACTATCTAGAAAAACTGGGATTTGAAATTATATTTATATCCAAATGTAAAAAAAGTTTTTCAGAAATATTATCTGAATGGTTAATGGCAAATAAGTTATTGAATAAAGTTTATTTTTGTGAAGAATATTCTGAAAAATGTGGATTATGTAAAAAATTAAATGTAAATTATATTATTGATGATAAATTGCAAGTTTTTAGAGAAATTCCAGATAATATTAAAAAAATATGGTTTTGTGATGATATAAAAAAAATCAATGGAGCTCTTAAATTTCAAAATGATGAAGCTAGTAAAGTACATATTTGCAAAGATTGGAATGATATTGTAAAAACCATCAGTAATTCTATGTAAAATAAAATTTCTAGATATTTAAGATATATAAAAATATATGTTTAATAAGAATTATTATAGTATAATAAAAAAAATTAAACTAAAGTAAAAGTGTAATAAAATTTTATTTAGATTTAGATTTAGTATATTTTAACGCCTTTGTATATCGACATCTGTATTTTTATAATCTTCTGCGTTAGCATAAGGACTATCAATGATATCGTAGGCGTTAACATATCTAATTTTAGGTTTTCGTCCTCTTTTAGTGCCAGTAACTGGTGTAGTTTTGGGTTCTGTCTTTTTTTTATGAACAACACGTCGACGATTTTCGTTAGCTCTTTCAATCATCAACCTTTTAAGTTTAGATATTGGATCTGATTCATTTTTGTTTAATTCATTTTTATCTGATTCTTTTTCAAGATCAGACTCCTGATAAATCATTTTAAAATTATCATGAACAACACCATTGATAAAATCATAAGCTCTTTTAGTTTGTTCCATCGTGCTACCACCAGTAATTATAACAGACCCAGTTCTAAATACAGCTATCGTAACTTGAGAACACGGTATCGGAGATTTCTTCTTTAATTCTTTATATATAAAACAAGGTACATCACATTTGCAAACTCCATCTTGTGTGCTAATATCTTTAGTTTTATCTTTACTAAAATAGAAATAAGATTTAACGGCTTGATAGGTTGATTCAAATGTTGAATAAATTTTATATTTTTTTTTAAGAATTTCTTGAAGTTTAGCACGGTCAATATTAAATTTCAATGAATAATTACTATTAATCATAACAGTTTGATAATCTGTCATTTTGATTTTGGTTGCATCAGCAACTGCTGGTTGACCTAAAGTAAATGTATATAAAGTTTCATCAGGTATTTCGATCCATGTTGATACTTGATCAACCAGAACTAAACGATAAACTTTATCTATCATTTTATCATTTTCAAGAATTTTAGTATAAACATATTGGTTTTTAGCGTACCAACTTTTGTTTTTATCAACATCTTTCCATTCAACATGTTGAATTTTGGTTTCTTTGATAATTTCAATTAATCTTGAAACTACCCAAGTTGCTTCTTGAACTGATCTAACACCAGTCATCTGAATTTTACCATTATGAAATACTTTAATATTAACATATCTTCCATTTTTAAAATGAAAGATTAACGTAGCTTGGTTCTCAAATTGCCGCTTTCCTTTCTTCTTCTTCCTTTTTTTTTTCGATTTAGCTGGATCAGGTTCTTGATAACTCATGTCACCAATAGATTTAATATGATATTTTTTATGATTAGTCAGGGACTCTCTTAATTTCGCATTAATCTGTAATTCTTTCTTCTTGACTTGAGATTTCTTCCCACAATATTGTCCTCTTGGTAATAGTAGAAAATATTCAACATATACTATTCCACCATCACCCTTGGTGATTACATCATCATTAACTGGATACACACGAACAAATCTTGATAAAATGTCCAAGTTAATATCAACGTTAAGAAGACACAAACAAACCATAGTTGACACTTTTAATTCACTTGCATCTGGTATTTTATCGGGTATTGGCATCAAATATTTTTAGAGAGTACTAGATAATTCAAATTCAATTTTCTTTACCCTACCTGAAATTAAGAAAAAAATTTACAAATTTAACTTCAACACATCCGAATATCCACCAATTAATTTACCATCCCTAAATATAACTGGTACAGTTTTATATCCATCTAATTCCATTTTTAACATATCTCTAAATTTATCTTTCGTTATAAATGGTTCCTTCTCAACATCATAATAATAATAATTTAGTTTTTTTTCATTAAATAAATTAATTGTCTTTTGGCAAAAGGGACACCAAGAAACACCATATACCGTCCAACCACTTTTTTTTGGTTTTACATCATTACAATCAGTCGGATAACATTTTTTCTCACTCATATCATTAAAATAACAATTAGACCCAAAAATAAAATTCATTTATTTTTACTTAACATAAAAAAAGATAAAAAAAACATATTAAAAATTATTAAAAATTATTACTCCAAAATTTGACCAATATTCACATTCATATTATCTATTTTAACCGATGATATCCCAAAATCATAATCTAATACTCTAATTATATCTAACTCCATTCTATTTGACTTATTTTTAGGTAAACACACAATACTATCAGCTATTTCAGGTCGTCTTAATTTATTAATTAACCTATTTACTACATCAAATAACTCATTATAACTAGATATATGTACATCAGGTTTACTCTTTATTAATGTTAGCAAATATCGATCCATTACCTCAAAAATCTCCAAAAAAATATCTTCTGAATAATTATTCATATGTTTATATCTAATCCATAATGAATTCCATAAATATTTACGATCATATGAGTTACTATAATCATATTTTAATTTAGTCATAAATTGGATTTTGTCAAAAAAAGTATATTTATTAGTGTATCCTATTTTGTCTAATAAATTTTTATAATAGTCAAAATTATTCCAATAATTAATATTAAGATTATCAACCATTTCAATGTTATTATTATACCCATATTCATTTATAATTTCTATTGCTGTAGGTCTTTGAGACGGATCCACACGTAACATATTACATATTGTATTATACCATTGTTGATATTTGTTTATTGATGCTTTTTCCATATAAAATTCCAATCCAATCAGGGGTAATGAATGATATATTTTATTATTTAAATTTTGTAGAAAAAGATAATTATCGTATGGAAGTCTTTCGGTTTGTAAATCAGTTAATTTATAATAAAGTAATTTCAATAATTGTGAATTATGACGTACATCTAATAAATGATTACTAGTTATATATTCATATAAAGTACATCCAAGTGACCACATATCACTCTTAATTTCAATAACCCAATTATTTAAAATATTATGATAATCATTATGAATTATAACTTCAGGAGAACGATATAAAACTGTCATAGCTGGATGAGTCATACCATTACGCAAATTGTTAGTGGAAATAGTTAAATTAAAATCATTTAGTTTAAAATGATCACCAAAATATAAAATATTATCAGGTTTTATGTCCAAATGACATATTTTATTCCTTTGCAAATATTCTAATCCAGATAAAATATTAGACATTAATAAATCCCAGTATTTTCCCCTTTCTATTAAAGTTTTTTCACGAATAAAAACACTCAAATCTGAAACTGCTAAAGGGATTAAAATTTTAATATTAATATTATTAACATTATTAGTATTACCTTTTGAGTTTTTCGCATTTTCTAACGTAATTTCAACTGATTTTAAGGATAATAAATATTTATTATCTCTAAATTTCTTCAAATAAATTATTTCATTCAAAATTTCAGGATTTATACCATCACTTGATTCTAAATCATATTTAGATACTTTATAAGCCATAGACCCATCACTAAAAACATTTCCATATGAACCACTATTTAATTTTTTAAATTTCTTTCTAGGATTACCATCTGAATCAGATAATTTTCTTTTTGTTGACATATTCTATATTTTGTTTATAATTATATCCTTAAGTTGGTAAATTGTATTTTGATTATAAAAAAAAGTTTTGGGTGTAAACCCAATAGGCATTTTTTTTATACTAGGATGCAACCCTAGCGCCCAATTGAAATCGATCACTCTAGATCATCTCAAAATCGTCCTCATCGTCATCATCAACTGACTCCTGTACCACTGCCGTCTGAGCTGGTGCTGCTGGTGTCGCTGCTGTCTCAGCTGGTACTGCTGGTGTCTCAGCAGGTGTCTCTGCTGGTGCCACTGCCGTCTCAGCTGGTGCCGCCGTTTGAGTTTCAGAAGTTGCCGCTGCTGTCTCTGCTGGTGCCGCTGTCGCCGCTGCTGTCTCTGCTGGTGCCGCTGCTGTTGGTGCCGCCGTCTGAGTTTCAGAAGTTGCCGCTGGGATCTTGGTCGTCACTGGTGGTGTAACTTCTTGAGGTTGCTCCAGACTTTGAATGATGGGAAATGGTCCGTGACCAAACTCCCCGTTCGTCTTGAGAAGACTGTAACAAGCAATCCCAATGGGGTCAAGATCCGGCTTCGCAAGGATCTCCTTGATCATGTCCTCCGGAGTGATGTCAGCAACTTGAACCTTCGTGATGGATCCATCGGTCTCAACAACGATCGTCTCAGTGATTGGGGCATTTGTCATGGCAACGTCGAAAGAGTTGGCGGAGAACCCACTCAACTCAGTGACACCCTTCTGCTTTGATGTGACTGGAGCACCTGGAGCACTTCGCAAATTCCAGAACAAGATGCGAGGTACCGAATTGAATCCAGCAGCTGTCCACATCCTCTGAAGTTCTGTGAACATTGCATCGTCTTGTGTGCGATGATTTGTCATCTGGTTGAACTGACCATCGGTGAAGATAATCAGAGACAACTGTGCGACGTTCTCGTTTGTCATCTTGACAGCACTGCAAAGGTCAATCATCAACTGCATCGTCTTCTCGATGTTAGTTGACATCCCCCATGGCATGTGCCTTACTGTGTTAAACATTTGAGGAAGAGTCTGTTCCTTCAAATCAATGATTTGCGGATTGTCTGTGAAAGTGATGACCTTGTCCTTGAATGGACTATTTGAATGTGCAAGACGAGCCCACAACACACCAAGTGATACTGAGACTTCCATCGGAATTCCATCCATTGAACCAGACACATCAGAAACAGGAATTCCATCGGTGTGACCAAGTTCATCAACGTGATCATCAACCTCCTGATCAGTTGGCTGACGACCCAACGACTTGGTCAGCTTCTGAACCGTGATCTTGCGTCGAAGATTCTTCTCAATCTGAAGCCACATGCCAGTCAAAAGCTCCAACTCTGCAGGATCAGTGCATGTCGAGAACTTCTTGTAAAGCTCATGTGGGAAAATGCCGGCCGCGTTTAGCTTCTTGATCTTGCCCTCCGCAAGATCCTTTCGAATCACCTCCGCGAGACGCACACGATCCTCACGCTCAGAACGAGTCGCACCCTTCTTTGTCTTGTTCAGAAACGTCTGCATGTAATTCTTGAGAGCTGTTGCTGGCGTCTTCTCGAGCTTGATGCTCTCGTCCCACTTACTCTCTGGGTCACACATGACAACCTCTGGAATTGTCCCTTGAGAGTTTCCAAATGCCGCCATCAGCGCTCCAACCACTTGCAAACGGTAAGTATGCATCATGTAGCGGAAACGCTTGCGCTTCTTGTCGTCTGGAACTTCATTGGACCGGATGAAGTAATCACGTAGAAACACTGTGTCCGAAAGTGTCTCGGGAAACGGGAGAAGAAACCTTGATGCAATGTATTGCACCATAGGAACATCTTCACCACCAACTGGGACAGTACATGTCTTGTCGTGATGCTTCCCCTCGCGAGGAAGCCACTTGCACACAAGAGACAACCGTTGCCCATCAATGACACGGTAATCACCCTCAAACTCTTGAATCTTGGCAAGATCAACGCGAACAAGAGCGACCAATCCATCAACGATTGCCCGGAGAAACACAGCCGCACCTGGACTGGTTTGAGCAACCTCCTCCTGGAACGTCTTGTACATGGTCATGAAATCCTTGAAGTAGCCGAACTGAGGAATCAGCGGGAGCAATCCAATTGTCGTCTGTGGAAAGTGATTCCACAAGGCAATGAAAAGGCGGTAGAAAATCTTCTTCTCGCCCTTTCCACTACGCGGATCACGCTGAAAAAAGATCATCTTGACGAGATCAATCAACAGTTGAAGAGCTTCCTCTCGCTTGCCCTCCGCAATCAATGACTTGATCTCCTTAACAGCATCCTCAACAACCTTAGTGACTTGCTCGCGCGTTGCGTCCCTGTTCAACCGTGTGAACGCACACAGCATTGCCAACTCATCTTGTCCACTTGAAGCGTACAAGAGTGCACCGTTCTCACCGGGAATCAATCCGGATGAGCCAGATTGTGCCGCGAAGGCACTCATGAAATCACCCAGCTTTTGAAAAGCTGGATTTGTTGCGGAGGCTGATGCCCCCTTAGTCGTAGTAGATCCTGTTGCTGTCGACATCGAATACTTATTATTATTTTTTTAATCAGTTCAATTTTTTTATATAATGATGTACCAAATTAGTTAAATTTTACACCTTAAAGTTCATAAATCTCTACTTCACTATCATCCGCATCATCATTATCATTTTTAACAGGTGTCATATTCCAGTCTTCAGTCAAACGATAATATGCAGCTCCTAAAATGACACCGATTAAAGTTGCATAAATAGCGTCAATAATATTCTTACATCCTATATTAATTCTGGACCAAATTGTTACCAATAAAAGGAATCCTAGGAAAATGAAATTGACCATATTAAATTTATTTTTTAAATACATTTCAGTAAAGAAAAATGATAATGTAAATGCAACAGTTTGCACATGTGGTGCCGGCAACGTATAAAATTTTTTATCAGATTGTACAATGGAACAATTGACCAAATCAACGGTTTGAAATAGAGTTCTAAACCCTAAACTTAAAACATCATTAATAATATATCCAACTAATAATACAAAAGCCCGCGGGTCTGATAAAAGAATTCCAAAAATAAGAGTTCCAGTATATAAACCTATAGGTATTAGTCTAACGATAGTATTAATAATGGCTTTGGTGTGAATAATAATTGGGTTCATATCCTTTATTGATCAATAAAGAAAAAAATTGATTATAAGAATAACTGTTATTTAAAATTCCAATAATAATGTCAGAACAAGAGCAAATTGAAATAAATTATCTAGGACACGTATATACTTTTTATAAAAAAGAATATCATACCGCTGAAGATTTTTATCATATTTCATGGTTAATTGCTAAACAATTACCAAAAACAGAAGAAGAAGTAAAAAAAGCAACTCAACTTGCTACTATGTGGTATAATCAAAAAAAATATAATTGTAGATATGCTGAATCCCTTCAACCATCACTTTCAAAATTAGATAGTTTAAGTGTTGATTTTTAATACATATCTAAATCCCACATAACAAATTAATAAAAATAACTAGAATACTCCAAAATAATTTCACACATAAACTGTCAAAAGTTTTCGGAGATTTTCGTAATCATCACGAATGTTAATATTATTTTAATTATTCTAGAAGAACTAGAGTTATCTTCGTGATAATTACGAAATATTCCGAATGCTCTTGAATGTAGATGCAAACATAACTGTTTTATAAAATATTAAGGATATCCGCATTCAGCTTGAATAGTTTTATAAATTAATTTTTTAATGTTTAAGCGATAACTATCAAGGTAATCTTCTTTTCTTTTTTCACGATCTTTTATAATTTTTTTATAAGATGTTGAATATTTATCTTCATCTTTATGTTGACTAATACTATTCAAACAATGTTTTCTAAAATTATCCAGTTGAAATATAACCCCTAAATCAGCATCTTTTTTCATATGTTCCTCCAATATCATTACTTTTAATTTATCACTTATCTTAATAATTAAATCATTACGATCTTGAGGTATCATTCTAGTAATAACCATACATAAAGAATTTGTATCCATTTTTTCAAGGACATTCTCATAATCTAAAAAAGGATAATATTCTATTGCTATCACTAAATCTATAGGAAAATCATCTGGATATGATCTCTTTAATTCTCTATTTAATATTTGAATACCATTATTTGGTGTTATACACGGGCGATATTTAAATCTACCTATATAAACACCTTGATAATCAATAAATTTGATAATTGATTTTGAGAACATAGTTCTTGTTGAGAAAGTGAATGGAATTTTATTAGATTTATTCTCATCATCCTCAAAATCATCATTTGTATAATCTTGAACCATTATTTTAATTAACTCAGAATATTGAACATCTAATGGCAATTTTGAAAATACATGTCTATCTATAGGAAAATCTTTATGTTTAGGTCCCCATATAAAACCTTCACTAAATGGACTTATAATTAAACGAGACATTATTGCTCTAGAATTTAATAATAATTTTGAACTAGTCCCCATATACGCATATATCTCTTTATTCAAATGAGAATGATCTGTAATATCTTTAATATTATATAAATCAATCATGTTTTCTATTTGTTCCTTGAGATTATCATATGATTTAAAAACATACCAATAAAGAGGATTTGAATAATAAATTGATACATATAATTCATCAAAATTATCATCTGGTTGATCTTTCTTTTTTAAAAAATATAAAAATTCATCTTGGTGATTCTTATTATCACCTACTGTCACCATAACTTTATTAATAGTTGATTGACCTATTATCTGAAAATCTTCATAATTTAAAGTTGATAATTCAGAAACATATGTTAAAGTATCTAATCCACTTATAGATTCAATAAAAAAATCCATATCTATAATATATTCCCATTCACAATTGAGATCTTTTAAAAATTCTTGTAATTTTTCCAGATTAAACATTAACTGTTTATTTATTATATTTAGAACTTTATATTTTTTTCTAAAAAACAAGTAAGAATAAAATGCTAATCCAATCAAATTATGCTCTACTTTTTATAGTCGCTTTCATTATCGCTATATTTATGATCTTTATAATTATTTATAATGCTTATCATGACCGCAAAAAATAAAAAACAAATACTTTTTTTAATCCTTTAATTATAAAAGATACTAAAGATACTATTTTAAATATTTTAATGAGATTTTACAATCAACTGCAAATTATAGGCATCATTATAGTCATTATTCTATATTTTATTTTACCAGATAAATCATCTGAAGGATTCACATCATCCGACAATAATCAAGCTAAATTTCAAGTAATTTATCCAGAATTTAGTGAAATTGAAAAAGTAATAACTTCAGGGGATTATTTTAAATTATTCAAAGAATTAGATTTTCAGGCAAGAGATTGTCCGCCAGTCACAAGTTATTGCAAAAAGAAATATTCCAGTTTATCCAGTTCACTCACACCACTTGAACAATCACAATTCACTATTTTTTATACAGACATTATAGAAAGTATACCAACACAACACCGAAAACATTTTTTAAGACCAGTAATTAAAATTGCAAAGACACATGGGATCGAAAATAAATTTCCTCATACTCATCACGACATCATTTTTTTAGATCAAAAATTCTTTCAAAAAATTTTAAGATACAACAAAGGTAATATTAAAGACTATGTATCAGAAGCAAGTACAATAATTCACGAAATTACACATTTATTACAAAGAGATCAACCTCAAATATATGATAATTTATATAACTCATGGAAATTTCAATCAATTAGTTATCAATATCTAAACTGTAATTTTCCTCATCATATTATCCAACGAATTAGATTAAATCCAGATGAACTTCCTCATTATAGATTTTGGGTATGGAACTCTAAAGTTTTACCTATAGTTCTTTATGAATCTTCTAAAGCCAAAAGTATTAATGACGTTGTTTATATTGGTATGAGATGGGATAAGCCTCATGATAAAATTAGAGCTGAAACGGATTATCTGGATCGTTTTACTGATTACCAGGATTATTTTGGAATAACAAACAATCATTACCATCCACTGGAAATTCATGCTGAATATCAAGCTGTTAAATTTATTGAATTTCTAGATGGATTTATAACTTTACAATCACCAGCATATCTAGAATACAAAAAATACCTAAATTAACTATAAAAAATAATATTTATTTATATTGATAAATATTTTATATAATTAACCACAACACGTTGTGATCTTAGTCATCCTCTTCACTATCTTCCGGTTCAGAGTCGCTGTAGACGAAAGAACCCTGTTCCCGCAGTGCACGAGTCGCTTCCTGCCGCGCCCTGTTAGACAAATTCGGATCCAGTTTCCGCAGTTCCTCATCCAGGTCGTACGGTTCATCAGATCCATCTTCGCCCTCTGGTCCGACATTGGCAAGGCACTCTTCCGGTGGAGGACAACAGAAGTCTTCATCTTCATCGTCATCTGGTGGGTCGCGCAAGTCGTAGACAGTGAAACCTTCTCGATCTCTGTATTTTTTCTGAACTTCAAGTTCGAGCAGAACTTCACTCAGACAGGTTTCGAATTCTGCCGGGGTGAAGTTTTCATTTTTTCTCTTGGCGCGCTCGAAAGCAAGAAAATTAGCTTCTTCTTCCAGCTCTTCTGCCTCTTCTGTCTTCTTCCTTTCCTCTTCTTCATCTACTTTCTCATCGAGCCTAAGAAACCACCCCTCATTGAATTGATTGCTTGTTTTTGAGTTAAGCCTGCGTTGTGCTGGCTCAAAGTTGCAGGCCTCTCCTTCTTCGTCTCCTTCTTCCTCTTCTTCTTCCTCTCCTTCCTCTCCTTCTTCCTCTTCTCCTTCCTCTCCTTCTTCTTCATCTTCTTCTTCATCTTCTTCTTCATCTTCTTCTTCATCTTCTTCTTCATCTCCTTCTTCCTCTCCTTCTTCTTCCTCTCCTCCTTCCTCTCCTTCTTCCCCTTCCTCTCCTTCTTCATTTCCTTCTTCCTCTCCTTCTTCTTCCTCTCCTTCCTCTCCTTCTTCTTCCTCTCCTTCTTCCTCGGTGATGCTGGCGCGGGAGCATCGCGAGGCAACCTGCTTGATTTCCTCGCCGAAGTTCTCTGGACTCAAGCGACCCTGCAACACTGCTGGCAAGGCCGCGGTGGACTTCTCCTTGGAGAGTTCCTCCGGACTCTTGACTTGGAGAATGTCTGGCGAAGGACACATCCTCTTGACATACTTAAGCATCTCAAGGACAACCCTTGGGGTTGCCATTAAGCCGCGTATGTAGGCTTCTTCGTCATCAAGACGAAGATCGGAGTTTTTCATGGCAATCCACTCATGTGCAGCGACTCGCTCCCTGTCAGTCATCTTGCGAGCGAAAAGCTCTTTCACCTTCTCATGAAGAGTCTTAGTCTTCTGGAGAGAACCGGAAAACTCGGAGAGAATTCCAAACAGAGTCGCCGCCGGATCTCCAAAAGACTTGAGCCTCTCCGCATACTCCTTCTGATGTTCTTCGGTAAGGTGCGGCAGCAACTTCTCGAGAGTTTTCAAGATCGGAAATTGCGGTCCTTGCTGAATGGCATTCCAGGCCTCTCTCCACCATTGTTTTTCCTCAGTCTGTGGTTGAATTGCGGGTTTTATCGGAGTCGCAAGCTGCCCCATCAGAACCTTGAGTGCGTGATTGACAAGCTCCTCAAGACTATACTCCGTATCAACGTCACCTTGGTCCCGTGCCCACTCAACCGCCCGCCGACGTCTTTCAAACGTCTCGGTAAGCTTCTTGAGATCAACGCCATGCTTCTCGGCCGTCTTCTTGAGAAGCTTTTCCTTCTGCGCGGCTACGTCAGCCGGCTTCCCCTTATTGCCGGCAAAACCAGCGGACAGATCTAGGGATGTTCCCTCCATCTGAGGATATATAAAATACACTATTAATTATGTTCAATTTTTAGTTAAGACACAATCCAAAAATCCAAAAAAATTAGTAAATAGCTTGAATATACATCAATTATTTATAAAAAATTATATATGTTTAATGTGTTTATATATACGGTACTATTGAAATATTAAATGTGAGACAATTTTGGGTGCTCTAAGTACTTGTCTGTGAATTCTCGCAAAACTGTCATCAAGCGCAGTTTTGTGCTATTGACAATCTCGCTGGTTGATTTTTGTTCTTCAGACAAACAACAATGAAGATTCCAATAATCACTCTCGACTTGATTACGAAAGGTTTGACTGGGTTTCCTTGTCATCTTGAGAACTGGGTCGCTCAGGGCAAGATATGGAATGACACAGAGAAGATTGCAAGTTTCGCGAAGAATGTCGCTGTCATCAAAACTGATCTTGCCATCGTAAAAAGCTTGCACTCCTTGCTGGAATATATTTTCCTGCGACTTGAGAACATCCTCCAGCAAAGTTCGTCCATTCTTCGATTTGTTCTGGTAGAACTGATAATCCTCATCTGATCCATAGAATCCGTACTCGAAAAGTGTCTTAATCCACGGTTGGTAACCATAGAAACACCATAACACAAGCAGATTGTATCGCAGAGTCAAATCAAAGTGCTGTCGCTCTTGTCCTTGTTGCTGCCCTTGTTGTTGTTTCACCTTCTCAAACTGAATCAACATCTCTTCGAACAAGAAGTCAAAATGCTGTGAGAGAGAATGAAACTCAACACCTGTACAAATCTTGCGATATGTATTCTTCTCAATGAAATCACTCAGTGCCACAACAAGTTTCATAAAAGAGTCCAGCATGAGAGTGAATTTGCCTTCCATTTTCTCCACAATGGCATCACAATGACGATCGCCATTCAACAAATCAGCAATGGAATTCACACACTCGAGAATTTCCATTACATTTTCTGTGAGAGTTTTTTTTTGATCCTGAGTCAATTCTGGAAAATTCACAAAAAATCTTTCAAGACCACCAGTGATCCTCGCTCGCTGTAATTCTAGTTGTTCTAGGGATAAAGTCCCATACTGTGTAAAAAGTTTCGAAAAACTCATATTAATATTTAACTAGGAACAATGAATATCAATTTTTTGATCCAGTTTCAACCAAAAAACCTAGAAAATATCAGAAAACTAAGGAAATAAAAAATATATTTAATAATAGTTATTATATATAATAATGTTTCCATCTACTTAATGAGATTGAGTTTGTTAATAATTTTTTGCCAGAATTCAACACTACGTTGGCATGTGGCAATCCGCTCATTCAACAACTCAATACTATCATACTTCTTCTTTTTTGGAGGAGGCTCACCAGAAACTGTTTCCTGATTGTTTTTAATGTTTTCCTCCAATGCAATTCTGAGCCTTAATAAACAAGTATCAACACATTCCTGTTCCTGTTGTGATGATAATTCTTCGGACAAAGATTTTTCAAGAGATAAGCCTTGAGCCTCTGAAATAATCAGAGCACAAATGATCAGATTGTCTTCACAATTATGTCGCGAGTAACAATCAAAATATTCTTCAAGCATAAGAATGATTTCATAATTTTCTGAAAGATTGCCGACTCTAAGATTACAGTAAAGATTTTTAACAGCCATCGATACCGCAGAACATTTATATTTGTCCTTCTCTGAAAAAACACCTGGAAAAATTTCATTAAAAAGTCGAACCAACTCAATAGAGTCCTTAATCCTTTGCTTCTTCTCATCATCAAATGGGTTGCTATTGCAAACATTCAGTAGCACACTATAGAGAAATAGGTCACCCATCAGGGTCGACCCTTTCGAGAGCGTCCAATGATCAAAGTCCTCTTTGGATCCGTAAAACTTCTTCTCAATGAGTCTGGTAATCCACATAGGATCACCAATCTGGTATGCTATTGTGAACAATAATTTCCGACACTCAAAGTGAAACTTCTTGCTGCAATCAGTCCTGCTGCGAAGTGAACTAGTTTCAGAGATGATGTTATCAAAAGCTACAAGCATTGTATCAAATAACAAGCGTCCTAGTTTTAAATATTTTGGTAATTCAATATTAGGATATTTGTGTAAATTGAGATATTTGCCGCCGCATAGCAATCCTTTATCTAAGTTGTCTGAGTTGAGCAATAAAATCTTTATGCCATCAAAAATGTTGATGATTGTTTCCTTTTCAAAAATTCTGATGACTGCATACAAATCAGAATCACGTTCATGTAAATTTTGAGAAAGCAAACAGATTTTTGAAACCCAATCCTCAAAACGGGAAATTTCTTTAAAAATGTCTTTGTTGAAGCATGCATGAGGAGAAATATTATTAAACTCTGGAAGACCACACTTTAAAAATGCCGACCATGTGAGTCCAGCAGGTTCTAATTGAGACAAATGCTCCACGTTGGTTGTTGCTGCCGCACTCATACTACTATTTCACTAAAATTTAACTTGTTTTACTAAATTATTTTAATAAATATCAATTTTTCAGTTGACATTTTAACCAAAAAACACCAAAAAAAACCCAGAAAATATCAGGAAACTAAGCAAATAAAAAATATATATTTAATAATAGTTATATCTAATCTAAAACGTGTTATAGAAGAGTAAAATATTTATGTTGTTGATTGGGTGTTATAGAGCATTGTAGTTACTTTTCCATCTGGATGTGAAACTTGTGTTTCAACTTTACCATCATCATAAATTTTAAGGGATCCATCCTTATCCACAAACGTTACAGACCCATTATGATAAACAATATTAACAACTCTATAATCGTCAAGTGTAGTCGTAACAATACTTTCCAATAAGTCCTTTCCAAAAGGATCTAATTTGTATATAACCTTATGAGTTCCATCAGGATAAATAGTTTCACGATCTCCATTCGCATGAACAATTTGCGTAAATCCACCTGGATGCCTGGTCATACTATATCCACTTGGATGCATATTTTGAATAGTAAGATCCGGTTTTAAAATCACAACTTGTCCAGATGGGTAATATAAAGTTCTTGTACCATCTGGAGCAGTTGTATGAATTTTCTCAATAATTTCTTTGTGTGGATAGCATATTGTTGGTATAAAAGTTGTTCGTCTTCCATTTGGAGCTGTTGAACGAATCATTTTATTCATGCAATTAATTTCTGTATTCTCAAAAAAGGTTAAAACTGTTTGAGCATCCTTCGCATCAATCACAAAAGGTTCATCAACATCCGGAAATGCTATTTTTAATTTTTTATCATTTCGCGATATAATTGTACCATCGTGATAAATTTTAGACAAAGTTCCACTCAAATAGTATACATCAGTTGTTCCATCTGGTTTAAACTCCCAATGAATAATTTTATCAGTTATACTTGATAATTCAAAGTCTTTTGGTAAATTCCGCACTGGTGCTGTCATTTATTTGTATATACTTTTAATTATATTAATAATATCAATTTTTTATATATATATATATTCTTAAAAAAGGCATACGACATCAAAAATTTCTGAAAAATTGTACTAATTGATATGGGTAAACTGGAAATACATCTTGATTGGAGTCATGTTTACTGACAATTCCATTTTCTATAATTTCAATAAACCCTTCCGGATAAAATCTTGTAATAATTTTATTGACCTTTAACTCAACTTTTCCATTAAAATAATATGATATTGTTGCATCCGTTCCAGAAATAATAACTGTGTTGTCACATTTAATAGTAATAATTGTTTTATCTGGCATGGTAATTTCAATATTCTGTTCCAGTAAATATTTTTTAATAACAATACCTAATTGATATGTAATAGTTTTAGTATCATCATTTGGATCATAAATCTCATTAGATCCATCTTGATAAAATTTTGTAATAACTCCATTTGGATAAGTAACTACTCTTGTACCATCCGGTAATCCATTTGTGAATGTTGTACCATCTGGATTAGTTGAGGTTACAATATTTAGAGGATCCTGTGTTAGTAAAGTATTATTTTCACAAATAGCCATAGTTGTCCCACCTGGATATGTTGTTGTTCTAGCAACATGATGCTTCAAAAATACTGTTCTAGGCGTATATGTCCATGGTGTTCCATTCATTTTTTTTTCAAATTTAGCATGTGCAAACCCAATATTTCCAAACTTCCACTCTTTGACATTTTTATGTACCAAATCCCATGAATTCAAAATAACATCTTGATATTCTTGTTCTTCCTCAGGTTTAGCATACGAAAATCCAACATTACCAAATTTTAATTCCGCAATATTTTTTTCAGCTATATCCCAACCAATATTACTATCAACATTAATGTGAATATGAATATTCTTAACATTCATATTCTTAACATTCGTTCCAGAATGAGTCTTGAGAATACTCTTTTTGTTATTGTGTGTTGATCTATTTAATATTGGACTTACAGGTTGATGAATGCGTTGTTTCCTACGATTTAATGAAAAGTTAAAATATTGATTGGGATAATAAGTATGTTGTTGCGATGCGTTTCTCATGTAAGAGCTTTTAATTTCTTATTTTATTATAGACAGTATTGCAAATCAATTTCTAAATTAAAAAAGTTGATCCAAAAAGGATAAAAAATAATATAACATTGTATAGTAATTATGACTGTTTATTTGGGTGCACATACAAGTATTGCGAATGGTTTTTTGAATGGACTCAAATATATTGAATCAATTGGAGGTAATGTGAGTCAAGTTTTTTTGGGTAATAAATTAAGTGCTCAATTAAAGTTTAAAACTAAATTATCAGATCAAACTATCACTGAAATTCGTCAATATCTTAAACAAAATGATCATATGCTATTTGTTCATGCAGCATATGTTTTAAATTTATGTAGTAAACCACCAACTAGTCAAGCAATTCAATATCAATTAGATAATTTAAAATATGATCTTGAATTGGGATATAAAATAGGTTTTAGTGGTTTAGTTGTTCATATAGGATCTAAATTAATGTTAGATCGCGATATAGCATATAAAAATATGGCTGAATGTATAATTGAAGTTATAAATAGAAGTGCCGGAGATGGGCGAATTATTCTAGAAACACCAGCTGGACAGGGTACCCAAATTGCGACTTCTCTAGAGGATCTCGTCAAACTCTGGCAATTGTTTCCAAATAAATTTCATAACAGATTGGGTATATGTGTTGATACATGTCATATTTTTAGTTCTGGAGAACCGATTCATACTCCTGATGGTGTTCTAGATTACTTTAAAAAATTTGATCAATTAATTGGTCTTAAACATCTTTATCTAGTTCATTTAAATGATTCAAAAAAACCATTAAATTCTAGAAAAGATCGTCACGAAAACTTGACTGAAGGTTACATATATAATAATTATTTTGGAGGTAATATAGAATCCCTCAAAATCTTAATGCAATATTTAGCTAAACATAAAATTCCAGCGTTATTGGAAACGCCTGGAGATGGATCCATTAATGATTCTGATGCCGGTTCATATCAATCTCAATTTATTTTCATACAATCACTAGTACCAATTTATAAAAAATTACCTAAACCTAGTATTTATCTACACACACAATATCTTAACAAAAACAAATACAAATCCACACACAAACATCATTCACATCTTAAAACTCTCAATAAAACCTTTAATAAAACTTCAAATAAAATTTCAAATAAAATGAAAAATCAATCTGGTGGAATGTCTATCTGGAGTTCCAGAGAACCTAATAATAAAATTATTAAAATATTAAACGAATTAAGTTATCAATATCAAATTCGGAAAGAAATATTCCGTTCTAGAGCATTTGGTAATGCTGCTTTAATTTTAACGGAATTTAATGAAAAAATAATATCAACAGATCAGATTAAGGATTTACCTAGAATTGGTAGAGGTATTATAGAAAAAATAGATGAAATTCTAAAAACAGGTCATTTAAAAATTCTAGATGAACTAAAGAATGAACATGTACCTCAAGATAATAAAACATCTGAAATTCAACATATTGAAGAATTAACATCTATTCTAGGTATAGGTCCCCAACTAGCTAAAAAATTTATTAAGAATAATATAAAAACTATAAAAGATTTAGAGAAAAAAGTAAAAGATGGTGAAATTACTTTAAATCATCAACAAATGATAGGTTTAAAATATCATACAGATTTAAATAAATTAATACCTAGAGAAGACGCTCATAAAATTGTTCTAAATATAAAAAAAATGATCAAACGTAATAAAACATGGGCAAATCTAGAAATAATTCATGCTGGATCATATCCATCTGGGAAAAAGGCTTCAAAAGATATTGATGTATTAATTTTTGATCCTAGAATAAAAACTAGAAAAGATTTAGAAACATCAAATCTGTTACCTGAAATATTGAATCATTTGGTTGAAAAAAAGTTAATTTTGGAGACTTTAAGTTTAGGAAAAACTAAATTTCTAGGGTTAGTGCCACCAGAACCAAATTCAAATTTTGTAAAACATTTGGATATTAGATTAATACCTTTGGAAAGTAAAGTACCAGCTTATTTTTATTATACTAGCGGTGGTAAATTTAACCAAATGATTAGACAAGTTGCCAAAAGTAGAGGGTATAAGTTAAGTGAATGGGATTTGACAGATTCTAATGGTAATGTAATACCAGTAAAAAATGAAGAAGAAATTTTTAAAATTTTAAAGATTTCATTTATACCTATGGCTGATCGTAGAAAAATAATTTAGAAACTTTATTAATTTTAATCTTCTGATACGTTATTATTACTAAATTGTTTTACATCCATTATTTGATAATTATTAACATATCCACGACATAATGGACAACTATCAGATTTATTTGAATCATTCAATAAACATTCCATACAAATACAAATATGACCACATGGATTGCAAGCGATTTTAGACGCATTATCTTGACATATAACACATTTATTACTTATTTTATAATTAATCTTAATCAAACGTTTCAGATTTAATTTATTTTTAATAGCATATGGTATTATATCAATATATGTTTGTGCATTTTTATTAACATAACTAGGATTACATCCATTCATCAATAATATATTAATACCTTTGATTAAATGTGATGATACTTCATAATTTGGGTTATCACGTTCCAGGATATATTCATCTTTAATTACTGTTGCTAAAAATGTTAATAAATTATCTTCGTTATCATTATAATTCACAATTTGATTAGAGTTCGCACCATGATCTAAAAATAATTGAATTATTTTAGGTAAATCAGGTCCTAAATTAGGTGATTGTGCTAAAATATATTCCAAAGGTGATATTTCTGTCTTAGAATAAGAATCATAAAATTTTTTATTCAAATCGGCCCCAAATTCAATAATTGTTTGTGCACGACTCAAGTCAGATTTAATTGCAGCATAACAATATATAGGAATATTTATGACCATTCCTTTTGTAGTATTAATTTTACATAAAGTATCTGGAGTAATATCCCATAATTGTTCTTGATAAATCTTTTTGACTAGATGAGTTGGAAATTTTTTATTGCCCAACATTTTAACTAAAAAAAAATCTTTTGAAATTTGAAAATCATCTGATAATCCAATTATCCAATTTAATATATCTAATTGCATTACAGGTGTTTTTTGTAAAAATGATTCTAAATTATTCATTATTATATTATAACAACACCAAATAATTTTTAACTAGAAGTTGATTTAGAAGTTGATTTAGAAGTTGATTTAGAAGTTGATTTAGAACAAGAAGATGCTAGTGTTTTTCTAACATTCATCAATTCGTATCCTAAAAAATTAGTTCCTTTCCATTGTTTTGGATCTAATACTCTAGGATCAGTCGATGCTAGTTTGACACCCCAAATACCGTCATAGGGGCTAGCTTCGCATATTATTTTATCACCAGTGTTCAGGAGAGCTTTTTGAGCGACTGGATGTTGTGAAAATTTGAGGAGTAAACCGTCATACATAATTTTACGACATTTTTGATTCCAAACATCTTCCTTAAAATTTTTAACAAGCCGTCCCAATCTTTTGTGTTCTTTTGGATCAGTCGCCAACATTATTTTTGTTTCTGATGCGGCATCATTAAATAATCTAGCTTTTTCAGCCATCATCCATTGTTCTGTACAAATATATTTAGTACCATCTTGAGATACAAATTGATAATCTTTACCATCTAGGGGAGTTGTCCACCAATTGGAGAAAGGTGAATTATTTTTGAAAAATGGAAATACTTCTGTCATTTATTTTATAATTATTATCAAATACTTTTATATATTCAATTTTATCCTAGAGATACACTTGAAAAAAAATATTTACTTAATTAGAATTTTTAATGTTTTAATGTTTTTATTTACGGATTGAGTTCGAAAGAATATTGGGGATCTAGCTTAGGGTTAATTTTCTTGCATTCTGTCAAATACATTTCAAATATTTGTGGGAAAGTCCTACTTTTTTTTGTTGTAAAGTAAGCTTCATATTGTTCATTGAAAAATGTTTCTGACAATTTTAAATTTTGCAACAAATCCGCATTATATGTTTCAGTGATTTCTTTACGGTAAAACATCGAAATCATATTATCTAGTTTAACAATATATAATCCAACATTCTTAATATCATCTTTAATAAAATCAATGAATTCCGTGTGGTCAGTTGAGTTAATGAATTCCTGTCTCAATACACCAGAACTGTTGTATGGTTGAATTCGATGATCTAGAAAAGCCCAATCATGTTCAGTAGATGTCTTATTCAATTGTCGTCGTCTAGTATGATCAGAGTCTGTTGTAATTTGTAGAGTCCAGCTATACATAATCTTAATTTTATCAAGCCATACTTTTAAAATGTAATATGAAAATCCAAATGCCCTTAAAACATTTGTTTCTTGCGATGCATATGTTGCTCCTGAAGCAACACTTGAAAAAACCTTATTCATAATATAAATAGAGATTTCACGATTTGCTTGTTGAGTTGTCCGATAGAAAACTATATGTCCATCTTCATCCAATCCAATCGCTGGATGATAATTAATATTAAATATAGTGTCTGCCATACAGTTTCCTGGAGGGATGTGAACATATGGATTGTTTTCATATCTTTTACCATAAGTATCACCAGTAAAACTCCATACAGCAATACTCATTTTGTTATGTAAATTTTTAATTATCTTGGAAATAACATAGTCCTCTACTCTTGCTGCAAAATATGCAAATGATATTCTTTCATGGCATTCTGGAGTTGGATCAATGTACCAATTCCCTTCTGGATATGAATGTCCTTCATGAAATTCTTTTCCATTAGGAAATAATGTAGGTGGGTTCAAGGTATAATTTGGATCAATTAGGATGACATAAGGATGAATTACACTTAAATCCTTAACAATTTCTTGCAAAAATGGTGGTTTCTCATGTTGATGTTCTGCGGCTATACCTGGTGAACTACCAATCATCAGAAAAAGAACAGGTATCAATCCATCTTGAGGTATTGTATTAATTAAAGTTGCACATTCGTCAAAAGTTAACTCTCTTTCTGGAGGATTACTATAAGCCATTAGGTATTTACTATTATTTTAAAATAAACAAATGAATCAATTTTATATATATAAAAATAGTGTTCAAATGTCCAAAAATTACCATATATTCTAGATGCAATAGTAACTGGAATAATATTTTTTTTTAAACTTTCCAGGACATAAAAGTAAAAATTCTAAGATGTTCTAGATGTGTTTACATATCACATTCAAGAGCATTCGGATATTTTCGTAAATTTTACGATATAATTCTTAAAATAACTAGAATAATTAAATAACATTCGTAATGATTACGAAAGCTTCCGAAAACTTTTGACATTTTATGTCCTGTTCTTGTGGTATGTTGAGCCTTTGGGGTGTCAGACATTAAAAAAACATTAGTAAATCACTCATGAAATATACTGGGTAAATTTAAATTGTTTTAATTCACGATCTTTTTGATAAAACAAAAGTAAAATATTAGAGTGTTCTAGATGTATTATGGTAACCGATTGATAAAATGATTAATTGCATTTCGTATATTTTTGAAAGAATAATTAATTGTTGCTGATTTTTGAACTGAAATACCATTTTGTTTAATAATTACTGATAATAATTTATCAGTGAAATCCGGATTATTATCTCCTATTAAAATTGTTTGCCAACCAAGTGAATATCCAACTATTAAATTATATACAGAATCTTCAAAATAATAACACACATCATTCTTTTTAATAGAACATAATTTAATTAATATTTGAAATGCTTTTGGATCTGGTTTAACTGTTCCCAGGACATCACGATCTAGAATCAAATCAAATACAGAATTCAATTTCATAGCTTTTAAAACATTAATAGTATGCATATGAGTACCATTTGTAAATAATACTTTCATACCAGGTAATTTTTTTATAGTTTCACTTAATTCTGGATCTTCTTCTAATCTATTATAATCAAATTTTCCATCAAGTCTATATATTGTATCATCCATATCAAATATCCAAAATATCATAAAAATTAAAGTTTTAATCTTTTATTACTTTGTTTAGATTAAAGTTTTGAACCATTAACGAATATTATTAACGTCATGCAAAAAGGTAAAAAAAATAATAATAATTAATTAATTTTATATATAAACCATTAATAGGATCTTAGACTGAAAGTTAGTGTTTTAGCTTTTTTGCAAAGTGATAGTCTTACTAAGTGATTCAATATCAGAATCATTCTTAGCAGAAAGAAGTTTCGTAATAAATTGTGGATCACTACTGATGTAATTGTTCGGAAGCTCACGAACCCAATATGAACTTGAATCAATAAACTTTTCATGTGGCATCCCAAGAGATGTATTGATTTTCAACAGATTAGCAATTTGTAGAATTACATCATCATAAAATTTTGAAAACTTTGTCAAAAACTTTGTATCATTGTCATAGTACCCACCATTTTCATGAGATTCATAACCAAATAACATACAATTATGGCGAATAGCCACCATAACAATACGAAGAATCTTTCCAGATTCTGTATTTGCATCAATCTCATTTGAATCAGTAATTAATGTCCTAAAAACATTAAGATCTTGATCAGAAAGATTTTCAAGAATCCTTAGAAATCCCCAAAAATAATTAGTCCCATATGAGGGAAGACCTGAAGTATATTCTGTCATAGCTTTGTAATATATTATCAATAATAAATATAATCAATTTTATATATATATATATTAGTCTAACTAAAAATGAAATATTTATTTTATGCGGATTGATTACATGACGCTGGTTTGCGGAAAAAATCAAAACTTATTTCAAACACACATGGACCACACTTTAAAGGCAATATTAAATCTTTTAATTGAGTTGATCTAGTCATAGTAATATTAGTATATTTACGTGCATTGAAATCCATTTTTAATTGTTCAGATGGTTTATATAGCTTATAATTACAATTAAATCCAAAACTATTAAAATATTTTTGGAATAATGCAAAATCCTTTTCGCGTAAAGAATTTAAATCTACCTTTCCATTATTATCCCCATGTTTTATTTTCATACCTTCTGTAAAAATCATTAATAACATTTCAAAAATTTCAGTTAAATCCATATCTTCAGTAATTCCAAAAGACACAGATTCTTCTTCTTTAGGTTCTGATGTAAATATTTTAAAAGCTATTTCAGCAGCTGACGACATATTTTATATTAATTGTTCTATTAATACTTCTACTAAATTCTTAAGTTAAAAAAAATAATTATTTAATTATAAATTATTAAACTAAATTTAAACTTTAAACTTTTCAAGTGCGACAATAAGTACCTTCGTATCCTTGTACAGTCTTAGGTGTATCAAAGAGTGTCAAGGTAATACCATCTCGAGTATTTTGATAAGTGTTACTCTTTTCGAACAGTTTGAGCAAACTGTGTAGGTGTGGCTTTTCATCTGGTGTGGTTGTGTTTGTAACAGAATTCAACACTGTATTCGACTCAACTGGTTGAACACCTTGAGCTGTCCATCCTGTTACATGATATACAAGTGTTGTACTCGGAAGAGTATTCAAATCAGTGAAAGACGCTGGATCAACATCAAGGATGATTGATCCACACACAACATCATCCTTCACAAATGTTCCAATCCAAGAAAGTTTCTTGGGCTTTCCCTCTTCGTGCGGCCACTGAGCCATCTTAGCGCCATATGCCATTGTGATATGTGTGTTGTGTTGAGTTGCATCTGGATTTGTTTCCAAAAACTTCTCAAAATGATCTTTGAGACTAGGAGTCGATGTAAGATTGTGGTATGGGGTAGAATAACCAGCATATATGGCCTTACTCTTCTTGTTCTTTTGATCAGTGACATTTGGTAGCTTATAAGGCTCTGGCGCGTTATCAAACTTGTTCATCAAAGATGTCCCTGTGTATCTGGCATTGAACCAGGTACGAACGGAATTCACCTTAACATCGATGGAGTTTTCCAGATCAAGGAAAATCATTTCAGATGGTTCTGTTGGAAAAACTAGTTGACTTGAAGCATTCCTGAGAATCTCAATGACAGTCAAAGTTCCAGTTCCCTCAAGTGTCAAACTCTCATGACTGTCCTTGGTCTGACGATTTTGTAGAATTCGGTCGAGAATAACATTCGGAATTTGTCCTTGAACGGCATCTGTAATACCATGACAAACGAAGAATGGCACAACAAGTAGATTGTCCTTCGACTTCTTGAGGCGACCTAGTGCATTCGCAAAATCCCACAATAGAGTATTTCGAAGCTCAACATTTAGGTTAGTTCGATCCAAAATAAGAGGTCCCTTAGTATTAACAAAATATTGAATACATGTCTCCACGAGCTTCTTACGATCTCCTCCGCATTGATCTTGTGAAATGACAACAGCAAATTCCTTTGATGTCGTAGACTTTCCAGAACCCATCAATCCAACATTGATCCCAAGGGGAATCAATACGGGCTTTCCACGTTGATCCATCAGTAGTGTGTTATAGTGTGTTGTATAGTTATCAAGATCACGATACTGTTTCAGATTCATAAAATGTTCAATGACAACTGGATGATCTCCGTCATTGAGCTTTCCAATAAAATCACTAGTACATTGATTTGATCGAACCCAAAGCCACCAAAGAACATAATGTTTAGCCAGTCGAAGATGAAGATTTTCAGGAGCTCCGAACATCTTCAGACGTGACATGTGACCATCAAGTGTTGGAACAATTTCACTCTTGGAACCATCCGAAATACATTGACGAAATTCGCGTAGGTAAAGATACCACCACGTCTTATACTTCAACTTCATTGTAGTATGATCCGTATAATGAATTGTAATAACTCCACCCTCATTGGTATTGCCCTCACAATCATAATTTTGACACACCTTTAGAGCCTTCTCAAACGAATCTGGCCCACTCATTCGAAACAGAAGCTTAACAACATCAAAACCGAATTCAACACCGAAAGTTTCCATCTCCTCAAGAGGCATCTTCAAACCATCCTTAAGAGACACACCATGCATAATAAGTGATCCAACCTTATCACCAGCGTCCATAGAAACGTGGCGATCAACTCCCATAACCTCAAATGTCATTGAAGTGATGTTTCGCTTGACTAGATTTTGATACAATTGATCCATGGTATGTCCCTTCTTTTCAACGTAGGCCTTAAATGCAGTGCAGCCAAGATCAGAGTACATATTGGATGTACCCCGCTTACTGAAAAACATGAATAGGAAATGATCTTGGAGCTCTGGTGGAGCAACTAGACAAAGAATCTGAGATCCAGAAACCTTCTCGTGCACCTCAACCATCTCAATTGATGACTTCTTCGAAATAATGTTGGAAGCAATAGTATCAGGGTCAGATGGTGTATCGATGTTGTAAAACTTACGATGAGCTCCACTGTCATAATACTGATATGTACCATCCAAATTAGTAATTCGGATCAAGGCATGACAACGAAAAAGATGGGTGCACCTCAAATAATCTTCGTCCTTGTTAAGAGTCATCATGAAAAACTCAACAAATCTTCCATCAGAAAGTTTAAGCGATCCGATAGTGTTACCATCCGATCGTGACTTCTTATCAAATGATAGAAACTCCTTAACAACAGGACAAGAAGCACCATCCTTTGGTGTAAGAGTACCACTTGACTTCTGGTTTAGAGTGATTTTTTCAGTAGAATTAGAATTTGTAATAATAGATTCACCAGGACCCAAAGAGGCGGACTTGTTGTCCTTCTTGGATGTCATGTAAATTTGGTGAATTCCGTCGGCGATTGTTCGCGGGAGTACTGTAGCAGACATGTTATTGTTTATTCTTTTAAACAATAAATGGAATCAATTTTATTCTTATTTTATATAGTAAAAATGACTAAAAAATTGATTGTGATATATTACTCCGGTGTTATGTAAATTAATACATGAATTCTTTATTAGATAATGATCAAAATGAGCCATTAGCAAAAAAAATTAAAATGGAACAATCAAATGAATCTTTGGAAGAAATATTACGTTTTATGGAATGTCCTATTTGTTTATTTCCATTACACAATGTAATATGGAATTGTGAAATGGGGCATCCAATTTGTGAAATGTGTTATAAAAAAATTAAAAAAAACAATAACATCAAATGCCCAGTATGTCGTAATGCTATATATAATAGAGCGACGTGTCTGGAAAGATTTGCATCAAGTATGGATTTGTGTAAATTATTTAAATGTCCTTATCAAGATTGTGGATTATTATTCACTAAAAGTCAAATTAAAATTCATTTGCAAGAATGTGAACATCAACCAATCTATTACCCTTTCGATTTTCAAAAATATTATTACAATCTCAATGAATATTTATTATTTTTAAAGAATTCTGGATTCAAAACTATTGTATCAAATATGTCATCCACATATGAGCTAACTGTTAATGATGATATTGCAGATATATATGAACAAATAGGGTTAAGAATATCAAATATTAATTACGCATTTTATTTTGAAGATGAACAAATAATAATATATTTAATAGGAAATTTTGAAAACGATAAATATAATCTCTTCAGTTATGGTTTATTTTATCAATTAATATCACAACACAGCAAACATAAAGATATCGCTTTATCATCCGAATTATCAATGTATTTATCTCCAAATGATATAGAAAATTGTAGTCCTTTACGAAAAATTTCAGTTTATAAATCAACTTTAACTAGCAATATTATTAATATATTTAATGTAATTGATAATACTCAATCATGGAAATATGCGGACAATATGATTTATTATAATTCCGTATTGGAAAGATTTAACAATATTAGTAAAAATATCAATATCAGTGTTAGTTTCAATATTGATAAAAGAAAAACACAAGAAATTGATAATATTGACATACAATCATAAATGTATTCTTCTTGTATTCTTCTTGTATTCTTCTTGTATTCTTCTATTTTATTTTTTATTTTTTATTAATGTATACTTTTTATTAATGTTTACATAACACATTCAAGAGCTTTCGGAATATTTCGTATAAATCACGAAATAACACTTGAAAATCTAGAATTATCAAAATAATATTCGTGGTGATTACGAAAACTCCCGAAAACTTTTGACAATTTATGTCCGGTTCTTAAGGGGGTGTTGAGTCTTTGGGATATCAGGAGTCAAAAAAACATTAGGGAATCACTCTATTAAAACCATTGGGTAAATAGAAATTGTCTTGAGGGGACATTAAATAAAAGTAAAAATTTTAGAATGTTCTAGTTGTAATCAATCTAGAATAATATGTTTTAAAAACTTTCTAGGGCACAAAAGTAAAAATTTTAGATTGTTCTAGTTGTAATTGAATCTAGAATAATATTTTTCAAAAACTTTCTAGTTAAATAAAGTAAAAATTTTAGATTGTTCTAGTTGTAATGAATCTAGAATAATATTTTTTAAAAACTTTCTAGTTAAATAAAGTAAAAATTTTAGAATGTTCCAGTTGTAATGAATCTAGAATAATATTTTTTTAAAACTTTCTAGGACACAAAAGTAAAAATTTTAGATTGTTCTAGTTGTAATGAATCTAGAATAATATTTTTTTGAAACTTTCTAGGACACAAAAGTAAAAATTTTAGATTGTTCTAGTTGTAAATGAATCTAGAATAATATTTTTTAAAAACTTTCTAGTTAAACAAAGTAAAAATAAATTAATGTTCGTTTGCAATTCTTGTTTCGTTTATCCATCTTTTAGTCAAATATCCATTTAATAATTTAGCAATTTGCTCACAAATCAATATTGTTGCAATAGAAGATGCTAATAATACTAGCCAATATATAATATCAGATATAGACCATATAAAACCTTTATCTATATCACCAAAAATATATTTAGCAATTAATGAAGTTATAAGTGGGATCATTAAATATATTGACATATTTGATTTATTGGGAAACATTAACAATATAACGGTTGCTATTGTGACTAATGAAACATTTTTAATTAATAAACCATAATTTAAGTTCTTGGAAAAATTAATAATTTCAGCGGTGGTCATAATAATAATAATACAGAATATTTTATAAAGTATTTAACTTTAACATATTGGAGTAATGTTCCATTTATATTTACATATCACATTCAAGAGCTTTCGGGAATATTTCGTATAAATCACGAAATAACACTTGAAAATCTAGAATTATCAAAATAACATTCGTTGTGATTACGAAAACTCCCGAAAACTTTTGACAATTTATGTCCGGTTCTTAAGGGGGTGTTGAGTCTTTGGGGTATCAGGAGTCAAAAAAACATTAGGAAATAACTCTATTAAAACCATTGGGTAAATAGAAATTATCTTGAGGGACATTAAATAAAAGTAAAAAAAAATAAAAGAATGTTCTAGTTATGATTGAATCTAGAATAATACTTTTCAAAAACTTTCTAGATAAACAAAGTAAAAATTTTAAAATGTTCTAGTTGTATTCCTTAAAATTTTTGGATCAATAAAAATGTTTATCTGAAACTTTAATTAATCTGCAATCACGTGTCAAATGTTCATCAACAGTGCAAACTAATCTATACCTAGAATCAGGTGTTCTAGCACTAATATATCCGTCTGTTGTAACTTTTTGTGGTCTAGATGTTGTAACTGGATTACATATATTTTTATAAGTATTTTGCCTCCAATATGTTCCTGGATAACATACATTTGGATCAACTAAATTTCCAGGTGGTATTGGTTGAAATCCTTCTTTTCTAGATTTTCTAGAATTTAAATAGAGATAAATAAGTATCAATAAAATAGCTAATAAAAAAATATCAGTATTGTTCATGTCTTTTAATTTAGATGATGATAAAAATATTTTCAAACATTTTTTGAAAATTGTATATTTACACCATAATAAATATATCTAGTCATATATTCATCAACATCACCTATACCATCATCATCATGATCATTATTCAAAAACATTGTTCTATTAATATGCATTGTACTCATTACATTTTCTATCTTTGTAAAATAGTCTGAATTATATTCTGAACATATTTGACGAATATTGATTAAATTAATAGGAAATTGGAGTAATGGTTTAATAAGAAGTTGATATTGTGTAAAATCAATAGATAATAATGTTTCCGATTTAGTTTTAGTTTTATTTGGAGATATACATATAAGTTTAATTACACCAAAACCTTCATCATCTAATTTAAATGGATTATCCCAATGATAAATAGATACTTTTTCTTGATCCCAATAGGTCATTAACCATACTAGTAGTAGTGGTAATATGGGATCAGTACTGGATTCTAAATCAAAATCATGTTCATCAGTTTCTTTGACAATTATGCGAAAACATAATCCATGATTTGTGTGATTTGAGAGAAATCCACCATTTTTAATTATTTCAGAACTAAGCCTTGAAACCATTGTAGTATTTGCCAATAAAATATATAATTCAATTTTTTATCAATTATACTTTATATTTGAGCATGAACATACCAAGGATAATGATTAATACGATAACCACCTTTTTTAGGAATTGGTGTAGGTGTATTTCTAGAACATTTTAACTGACAACATGAATTTTTCCAATTCTCAGTTGATTGGTTGAAATTATAACAAACAACCAATGCAATTAATAATGAAAATATAGCGATCATCAATGAAACTTTAGTATTTTTCATTTTATAAATAAATTAGAAATTAAAATGGTTTTTCTTAATGTTTTTTAATGTTTATCACCTACTTCATGATTATAATCAGTCATTTTAATATTATATTTACCATCTGCATTAATTGATCCATCATTAAGCCAATAAATACCTGGTTGTGGAATATAATTATTACCCATTCTATTTTGACCACCTGGATAATGAAAAACAGCACCTGGAGGCGGATTTGCTGACCTTAAATTATTATGAATCATATTAGTTGTTGTTGGATATACTGGGATAGCACCCCATGGACCAGTAGCTGGTGGACCACTAAATAATCCACCATTAACTGGAGGTTCTGGGATAGATGTGGTTGGATTATTGGCTCTTAAAGCTGGTGGAATTTCAGATTCCACATCAACTGAATAGTCATTTTTCAAATGAATAATCTTTTTATTCTGAACTGAGTTAGAATTCATTTGTATATTATATGCGAAAAAAAAATTTAAAATTCTTTTCTAAAAGTTAAATAAGTAATAAAAATTATTGAGAGTCAATATGGGTAATGCATATTCAATTTCATACACATGTTACATCCAACTTCTTAGTCTATGTGATTATTATTTAGAAATTAACAATCAAAATTTGAATGAAGTTTATCCTAGAATTTATGTTGGTAATCTCTCAACATCATTAAATAAAGAATTATTAAAACAAACAGGTATTACACACATCATAATAGCCTTAACTGGTTTATCACCATCCTATCCAGAAGATTTTAAGTATTTATCTTTATCCGCAATAGATGATAAAAGCTTTAATCTCAGCCAACACTTCGAAAATAGTAATAATTTTATTGAACAAGCCCTACAAAATAAAGATAATAAAGTTTATGTTCATTGTGTTTGTGGAGTTTCTAGAAGTGTTTCTATAGTATGTGCATATTTAATAAAAAAATATGGTATTACACCCGTTGAAGCCATCGCAAAAATTCAAACACAACGCAAATGTGCAAACCCAAATGAAGGATTCATCGCACAACTAGGAGAATACCTCGAAAATAATAAATTCGAAAAAAATAAATTACCAAATTTTTATCCAGAATAACTAAATTACCTTAATATTACCTTAATATTACCTTAATATTGTTTAACATAATAACATTGATCCCTATGCACAGGACATCTATGTCTATCATAATACTCAATTGGTTTTTGTTTAATAGGCTTCTGTTTAATAGGCTTAATAGGTTTATATGTAATAGGTTTACAAGGTTTAATATAATTAGTTGATTGAAAATCAGGTTCTAAATATTGTTGATCATAATAAACTAGATCATTATAGACAGGATATGTATTGTTTGTAGATGGTGTTGGAATATAATGCAAGTTATATTGAATAGAACCGTTTTCTATTAAATTATAATGCGCATAACAAAAACTATAATTACCATATACTGATTTATCACAATTTCCCATTTGACAAGTATGATTTGGACAAAATAACCCTTTTCTTATTATTTTTTTACAATTATCATAAGAACATCGATGAATCGCACAAATTACATCATTATCTTTAGTTATATTAGAACATCCATCAATTATACATGTATTTTTTTGATAATATTTTTGATAATGCTCTAGACAGTATTGAGCTTGACCATTTTTAATAGCTAACATATCACAATCTGGATATATACAATTACATTCCGGGCAAAATCTTTTTAAATCATAAGCTAATCCGTTGCACTTTGTAAATTGACATATATTTGCATTTTGGTGCATATGACATCTTCCTCCAAATTTTTTAAAACCATTTCGTGGACAATGTGGTATCCAACAATTTTTTCGATGAGAAAAGATATTTCCCATAATTAAATATATTCTAGATAATCATTTTGAAGAAAACTTATATTTAATTTTAACTAAAACATCAAAAAAAATAAAAATACTTCTATTTTATTATAACCCCGTTGGAGGACAATCTTTGCAATCAACACAATTAGTACAATCTTGGCAATTAACACATTCTATACAATTGACTGATCTATGAGTATTTACGCAATTCATACAATTGTTTAAGTTGGTAGAATTGTGACAATTTGAAGAACTAATAGCATAATGTGTATTACCACATTCTTTACAGTCATTCAAATTACTACAATTTTTCAAATTACTTGAATTATAACAATTAAATGAATCAATTGCATTGTGTGTATTGTAACAATCTTTACAATTACTCAATCTACTACACTTGAAACATCTTTGACAACTCTTGCATTGAGCACACTCTTTACAATCAATACACCCCAATTCACTTGATGGTCCTTGCACAACTATATTAAAATTACCAAATGTTTCCAAAGACACACCCGAGGAATTCATATTGGCACCATTACTAGATCCATTATTTATATTAGTATTTATATTAGTATTCATCCCAGTATTCATATTAGTACCACTATTGGATCCAGTATTCATATTACCATTAGTAACAAGTGTTATATTACTGGCGGTATTGGGTTTATTTGTTGGACAACAAGGTACATTAGGAGTACAACATGGTGATGGATGACAACAATTTTGTGAAGATACTACTTGCTGAGATGACATTTGTTGAGATGACATTTGTTGAGATGTCATTTGTTGAGATGTCATTTGTTGAGATGTCATTTGTTGAGATGTCATTTGTTGGGGATTTAATCTGCAACTGTAACAGTATTTCTTACTTTGTTCTGCAAAATTGGAGCAATTGTTGGATTGACAATTGTGCTCAAAACAATACAAATATGTTTTACATTTGGAAATATCAGAATCTGGTTGTTCTTTTACTCTCAAAAAACAATTTACAAATCTACACGTGTGAGCATCACAAAATCTACTTCCTTCTACAGTATTATACCCACAATTACGAAATTGACATGAAGGATGTTCTCTATGATAGTGACAATAATGTCTATGTCTGCTATATTGACATCCTGGAATATCACATCTGCGACTTAAAAGATTACCCATATAAAATCTTACTAATATATATTGAGAAAAAAATACGAAAAATGTTATAAAAATTTATTTAAGTTGATTCAACATCATTTGATGAACCCGATTATAATTCTCAAACGCCATTTGATCCCTTTCACGCACCCGTCTCTGACGATACTCTTCTCTCTCCATTTCCTGACGTCTTTTTAATTCCTCCGCCTCCATTTCTTCCCTAGACATCTCATAACTTATATTAGCTCTAGCTCTTTCATATTCATCTATATTACGATACGATTTTCTAGCATTGGCGGTTTTAATATTAATAAGATCTTGGTTAGAATATGCTTGTTTGAGATCAGAATAACCTAGACTTCTTGAGTTAGGATCGGCTTTTGAAAAGTTATTTGGAGTTTCTCCACCTAATTCAGCAAATGAAGTTTTACTTCTATATGATACTAGAGCATCTGGTTCATCTCGACGCATTATTTGTTGATTAGAACCATCATCATTTTCAGCCTTCCAGTTATCAAATGTTGAATTAAAGACGTCTAAATTAAATTTACTTGAAAAAACCTTGGGAGGTTCTTTAACACTTGACTCATTCTTTAACCATGATTCATATCCAGAATCATTTGGATCATCCAATCTATTTTCTTCAAAAATTTGATTAAAGACTCTAACATTAAAATTTTCATTATTGATTTTAACATTTTGTTTATTTTGACTAGTTTGTTGAGTCATATAATCTCTTGATTGATTCCTCAGATCAAGAAACTGTTTATCCTGTTCCTGTTTTTTTAATTCCTCCAATAAAGAAAAATACGATTTAGTTACTTCCGAAAATAAAGCATCATTTCCTCCACGATCCGGATGCGTCGCCAAAGCCTTCGTCTTATATGCTTTTTTTAATTGTTCTAGTGTAAAATTACGATTTAACCCTAATACTTTATATGGATCTGATGTAGTTTTAAAAGAATTTAAATTATTTTGATAATCAGCTTTACGCCTATTTTGTTGATCCTCAAAGGCTTTTCTTCTTTCTTTTTCTTCTTTTTCAAATTGTAATCTAGCCCTTTCCTCTTCTATCTGATATTTACTAGATAATGCTGTTGTAGACACATGCGGTGCAATAGATATTGATTGTTTAATATTATGGATATTATTGATATTATTATTAGAAGATTGAATAAATGGATTCATTTGATCTGATACTTTTTTGGCATTTATTTCAAGATATTCATCTATTTTGTGTGATTGCTCTGGCGTCAGTTGTGTTCCATATTCTTTAAGAATCAACTCAATAATTTGGACACCAAATGAAGGATTATTGGCCATTTCGTGCCTTAATTCGGGACTTGATAAAAGACTATTCATACGATTATTAGGTCCTGGAAAGTGTTGATAGGTATTTTGCTGCATTTCTTTCATTTTAAGTTCTTGAATTTTCAGTTGATTTAAATAGATTTGCTTTTGGAGTTGGTTGAGATCAACACTTTGACGTTGCTGTTGTCTTAGTTGATTTTGTAGTGTTTGAAACTGTTTTTGAAAATCACGTGAAGGTGTTTGAGATTGTTGATTACCCATGTCCCCTTTTTACTTTAACCTCTGTTATTATTTTTTTAACCTCAAACGAAATAAATTAATTTAATTCTCTAATATAAAACTAAAACTAGAATTAAAACTAGAATATATGCAATCAAGTCATTTTGAATCTTTTACACCAACAACACCTTATTTAACATCATTTGAAGAAATTAAAAGAGAAAACCAAGATTTTAAAGCTATGGATTATTATTTTAAACGCCATCCATTTACATATTCATTTTTAAATCAATCAGATAAAGAATTAAATGATCTTAGAAAATTAAGAAAAGAATGCAATAGACCTTTCCAATTTCGTCCACGCGCCAGAATGAATTTCCATGAACTTGATCAAATAAATTATTTACGCCAAATGAACCCAGAACACAAACAAATAATGCAAAAACAAGCTCAACATAAATATCAATTGGTTAAAGATTATCATAAATTTCCATATGAATTTCACCAAAAACAAGATCAACTATATTCAGAAGAACTGAAAATGAAAACAGAACAACTTAAACCTTATTCCAAATAATCCTATATTTTCCTTTTTCTAAATCTATTATTTTAATTAAATCTGGAAATTTTTTCTGAAATTGTAAAATTCCTTTTTGTTTTCCCTGATTTTGATAAGTGTTATCTAGACCACCTTTGCCAGTTCCAGATCGCGGCGCCGTAAAAATAAAATGATTTAATTTTACATTTTGGAAACCATTTTTAATCAATCTGACACTGAAATCTGTATCCTCTAACGTAATCATATCAATATCATATTTTACTTTTTTATTAAGTCTTTCTAAATTTAGATATTGAATCATACCTATATCAGTATTAAAAGTATATGATGATTTTGGGATTGCAAATGTAGAATATTTGAAACCTACTTGTACTATAGATTGATTTGTGTTTTCTAATTTGGAAATTTCTTTTTCTGCTTCTTGTAAAAAATATTTTAAGGACACTTCTTTATTTCCTCCAGTTGACCACGTGAAAAATCTTTTTAAATCATCATCAGACATCCAAATTTTTTTTTCATTTTGTTTATCAGCATGTTCAAGTATAATCTGTCTTATTTTAGATATTCCATACACATTTTTAGGTAATACTATAATATTATTTAAAGTGTGATACTGCGAATATTCTTCAACTTGGTCATGAGCTAAAACTATATAATAAGTCATTTTGAGATTTTTTAATTGCAAAAGAAATTCAGAATTTGATCTTCTGATACTTGGTACGTAGATTGGATACATTTATTTTAATATTTATTTTTTTATTTTTTGAATATTTTTTTGGCGTGCTTTAGGTAAATTTAGATAAAAAAAATTGATTTGGAAAACATTATATATATTAGTGTCTGATATTGAAGTGTGAGGTAAAGTGTGATGTGGCCCGCAAGAAACCTTCACGGAAAGTGGAATGGGATTCCATGATGTATCAGATGGTGTGTGTGAAAGCACGGTCATTTAAGATCGATATGTTGGATTTTAACCAACTCCTGTAAAATTACACAGGATCGCTTAATAACACATCAAAGTAATAAAAAAATAATATAATTTAACAATTGAAAAGGGACAATTGTTGTTGTGGCCGTTGGACCATGGTATTAGGTCGCCTTCCAGAGACTCGGTTCGATTCCGGGACGGTTGGATATTCCAAAAATATCCAAACACAATAACAGTCACCTTTTCCCTTTTTTTTATTTTAGCCTCGATACTTATAAAAAAAAATTGAATCGTGTTTGACTAATGTGAGAGTATTAAAACTTCTCATCGTATAATTTGGAAATACAGTCTTTCGGTTTAAAATATACACAACAAGTATATTTTAATGAGGATCAAAACTCAACCATAAATCTTTTAAGATTGATACTGGTTCGAATCCAGTTGAGAAGATAATTCTCCAATGGTGTAAATGGAAACATAGTCGTACCCACAATACGGCAGATGGGTGGTTTAATTCCCCCTTGGAGAATATTCATTTAATTTATAAGTAATAACTTTCTCTTTGTAGTTAAAATTGGAAATACATTCACAGTTTCAAACCTGGCTTTGGATACTACAAAAGTAGTTTCCGTTAATCGTTAATTATTAATCATTGATCATTATTGCAATGTTTATCATTATTATCATTATCGTAATGAATAATTATCGCAATGATGATCATAATAATTTTTATGATTACAAAACAAAAAGCCTAACAGCTGAAGTGAAAAATGTTGGTTCGAATCCAACCAAAGAGGCATTCACCAATGGTGTAAATGGAAACATAGTCGTACCCACAATACGGCAGATGGGTGGTTTAATTCCCCCTTGGTGAATACTTATTATTCTCTTTGTAGTTATAAATTGGAAATACATTTCACATTTGGCGGAGTATTACTAACGTAGTATCTCTATTAATCGGGATGATAAACTGATTATTCAAAAAAAAGCCTTTGCAACATTCGTGAAAAATGTTGGTTCGAATCCAACCAAAGAGACATCAGTCAATAGTGTAACTGGAAACATTCTAGAGCTTCATTCTAGAGATGGGTGGTTCAATTCCCCCTTGACTGATACTTTTAGCTTCTCTTTGTAGTTATAAAGTGGAAATACGTTCATTACTGGCTGGAGTATTACTAACGTAGTATATCTATTAATCGGGATGATAAACCGATTATTCAAAAAAAAGCCTTCGAGTCAATTATGAAAAATGTTGGTTCGAATCCAACCAAAGAGATATTCCCCGTATGGTGTAATTGGTAACACACAAACTTACTAGGTCTGAGATTATGGTTCGAATCCATAGAGGGGTTTAATATTTTAATTAATTAATTTTTTACCTATAGGCTTATATGAATTTAGATATATTTCTAGTAATAATTTTAATCGGGAAGCCAAATTGAAAATAAAAATTGAATTTTTTTTTATTGATTACAATTAATATACCAATGATCAATACAAGTAAACCGTTACTTTTAATAGATTTGGGTTTTGCATTGTTTTACAGATATTCCGCGACACAAACGTGGTATAAACATTCACACCCAGATGAAAAAGATAAATTAACAAAAACCTATAAGTGGCCTGAAAATCAAGAATTTATGGATAAAATGTCAGAATTATTTCCTAAAGAAATTAAAGAATTAGCTAAAAAACTTAAAATACCATTATGTAATGTTATTATTGCTGAAGATTGTCGTTTGATGAATAATTGGAGAATAAATGTTTATCCAGAATACAAATCTCATCGTGCTGAATCAAGAGAAAAAACTGGATGGTGTGGTGCTCCCGCTTTTTGTCATCTCCTAAGTACAGTTTTACCAGCTTTAATTGAATCTACTGATATTAAACTATTATCTCATCAAAATGCTGAATCAGATGACATTATTTCACAAATTATTATAAAAAATAGGAAAGATACAAATGGAATTAAAAAATTCTATATTGTTGCGTCTGATATGGATTATTTTCAATTATTGAATGGTGATACTGAATTGATTAATATGAAAGGTGTTAGTCAATCTGAAAAAATGAAATATAAACCAGAGGAACATTTATTAGAAAAGATATTAAATGGTGATAAATCTGATAATATTCCCGCATGTAGTTTTAATGCTGATTGGGTTCATATTTTAGTTCCCCTAAAATCAAAAGTTAAACGAAATCAAAACGATGGTGAACCCAAATATATTAAATGCGATAGTAAAATATTAAATTATTATAGATCTAATCCTAAACAATTATTATTAGATATTAATTATGTTAAACAAAATGGGCATGAATATATCTTAAATTTTGAAAGAAATAAAACTTTAATTGATTTTCGCGAAATCCCAAATAATATTAGTAATGAAATATGGAAATTATACAAAGATATTCTAAATACTGAAAATTTACATACTGAAAATTCACACAAAGATGTTAATTCAAAATGAAATGTAGAATTATTTCAATATCTTAATACACCCTATATCCTTATAAATTATAAAAAAATATATTTTTTTTATTAATATGATTCTTAATGGTTCTTATAGGATGTATGTATAATATAGTATTTATACCTTGTACTTGAGTGGCAATTGACTTGCCTCAAACAAATACGAAGACTCGCCGGGATGAATTTCCAGTGCATTGACACTCTGATCTGCTGAAAGTGCGATCAACATCTCAAGAGACGCTTCGTTCATGAAGAAGTTGCGCCACCGGGTTGAAATGCGTGTCACAAGCTGTCCACTGGTGTCTGTCACTTGTTGTCTTGAGGTGAAATGGGCTTTGAGATTTTCAAGAGGAACCGCAATAATTTGATTGAGTTCCTTCATATCCGCTGGAATCTCCAAGTCTGATTTTTGGCTCCGGCTCTTGATTGCATTGTTGGCAAGTTTGAGGTCAAATCCAACCATCCGAAGGACGTAGACAAAGTAGCAAACTAAGTCTTTGCCCTTTCCCTTTCTGTACCACAGAACTCGCGGAAACATAGGAACAGATGAAAAATCCAAGACACCAGTCAGCCCAATTTCTTCACAGAATTCCCGGGCGGCATTCTGTTTGGTAGACTCACTGAAAAGTGGTTCCCCTTTTTTTGGGTTTGGGTTTTTTTTGCGACCACCTCCAGGGATCTCGTGACCATTGATGTGTCCTCTCATCTCTCTTCCGAGGATAACAACTGGTTTGGGTTTTTTAGCATTGTCCTCTTCAGCGACCTCTGTGACCGCGCACACAACAGCACCAATCGCGCATTCCTCAGCCTCCAAGAAACATTCGACTGAACAAAAAGAGGGGTTCTTTTGCTGCTGCTGCTGTGTTCGAATGATCGTCAAGCATGTCTGGCACAAGAACGAATTGTAACCCGGACCAGTTGACAACATATTTCCGATCATCTCTTTTGCGTTCGAATGAAAAGCTTGATCGAATGGACATTTTTCCGTCGGACGCGAAAAAGTTTCATCGAAATTCTTTCGTGTCATGTCACCTGGATTCTTCCGCGGCCGACCACGACCGCGCGGTGAAGCAAACCCTTCATCTTGTGCCACCGAAGACGCTTCAGTGCCATGTGTTTCAGCAGCGGCATCATCTTGCGCCACCGAAGCCGCTTCAGTGCCATGTGCTTTAGCCGCTTCAATGTCAGCGGAGAGTGCCGCCGAAGCTGCACCAATGCCGGTGTCTTCGTCAACAGGCTCAACATCTGTATCTGTTTCTGTTTCTTCCGAGAGTGATCCATATCTGTTTGAACATGAACCGCGACCCTTTTGGAGTGAACCATGACCCTTTTGGAGTGATCCACTACCCTTTTGGTGTGAACCATGACCCTTTTGGTGTGAACCGCGACCCTTTTGGAGTGAACCACTCTCTTTTTTCGCTTTCGCATTGAGTTGTTGTTGTGATGCAAGATCACGATCGGTATCATTTGAACCCGTGGGATTCATAATAATTAATCATTGTTGATTAGAAATTTCAATTTTGTGACATACGTTATACCAAAAGTGATAAAATGAATACATATAAAAAATTTATTTAATATTTTTGATATAATTCTAAATGTTAAGTTAATTGATACTATTTTCATTACATAATATCATGACTTGTGGTTATATATTTGCGAACAATCGCAGGAAAGTTACGTTGATTTTTCGCAAAGGAGATCATCATATCTTGGTTTGGGATAGACATGATAAAGTTGAACCATTGTGAGGAAATATTCCTGACAGAATTTCCAGAAGCGTCAATGAGATCATGTTCCCCCTTAGATGATGAATGTATCTTTAAATTCTTTAATGGAATCTGAATGTATTCAACACTTCTCTTGAGATAAATTGGTATCAATTTGTCATCTCTTCGGATTTGAGCAGCAAAATTTGCATCTTGACAATTAAAGCCAGTGATGTTGATCACATAGACAAATACACATTCATCGCAATTTCTCCAAAAAATACGTAGAGTTCGTGTAATATCACCTTTTTCAAGAAGAACTCCAAACACTTGAGATAATTCACGAATTCCGGTTTCAAAAGGATCATCGCAACTATGTTTTCCACCTGGAAACTCAAGCAAAATAATATTTTCATCATGCGTTACATAATTTTTATCCCGCGCCATGTACATACATGGGACAGTTTCAGGATTCATTCCAAGAGGAACCACATTGACTGACACAACAGATTTGAAAGCTTTTGAGCTACATCTATCTGAGCAAAAATACATCCTGCTGAGCTTGCCATGAATATGATATCCACACGTCTGGCACACTGATGGTTTTATTTCATCAGATTTTTTTAAAAATTCCAAGAAGTACCCTCGATCACCATAAGGTCCCTGTTTAAAATAACTCTTCGTGAATGATGTCATGTTCTGCGCAAAGGGATTAAACTTTTCTTTCGATGAATATGATTCACGAAATCCACCTACATTATCACTCAAATATCTACTTGAATCTTGATCATCCTTAAACTTCTTTATATCCTTATTCATACCCGCACCATAATAAACATCATCACAAACATCATCACAAACACCATAATGATCATGATCGCCACCATAATGATCATGTTGATAATGTTTTATTTTATCAGATGCATAAGTTGAGTCTGTAGAACTCTTAAACCTCTTCGCACACTGATTATCATCATCATCATCATGACGACGTTTTCGCTCATTATGATAGTTGACATCATGATTATGTTCATCAAGGTTGTAAACCATTTGCGGTTGCAAAGGTTTTGCAAACAATATCCGTTGCGCAATTGGTACCCTCCTCTTATTTTTTTCACCAACTTGTTCCTTTTGATCAACTGATTCATTCTGATCAATTGTCATTGGTACGCCTGGAAATGATTCATGTGATTTAAATGAGTATGGTTTTTTAAAAATAAGTTGATGCATTTCGTTCGCAACAGTGTTAATAGCGATTTTAACACCTCCACGAATGTTATTTTTTCCGGAGATGTTGCATAGTTTAACGTTTTGTTCCTGCATACATTGAAGCAAATTCATAAGAGACTCTGATATTTCTATAAGTTTGGCAATCTTCATTTTATCATTCTCAGTTGTAAATAACTCTTTAAAGTTACTTGATCCATTTATGATATTAAATTTTCCAACGGCATATTCTTTTAGTTTTTCAATTTCTTGGTCAAATGTATCAAACAAAAGTTCACATCGAAATTTTTGTCCAGAAGCCTTTTCATCATTTGTGATATTGGCTGCCTTAGTAATGGTATTTATCAAAATGCTTGCCATATCTTTTAGATTATCATTATCACAATAGTCGTGAACGACTTCACGGAACTTTATGACAGCCTTAAAAAGAGATTCTCCAAGAACATCAATATTTATATCTTTTTGTTTGTGCATCTCTCGCTTTTTATCAAGATCACGCATCTCAAGTTCAAACATGTCTCGCAACCTTAGCTTTTCATTTTTTCGTTGTTGTTCCAGTTGTTGCTCCTGTTGTTGTTCCAGTTGTTGCTCCGGTTGTTCTTCCAGTTGTTGTTCCAGTTGTTGTTCCAGTTGTTCTTCCAGTTGTTGCTCCAGTTGTTGCTCCAGTTGTTTCTTAAGTTGTTCCTCAAGTTGTTCCTTAATTTGTTCCTCAAGTTGTTTCTTAAGTTGTTCATAATGTTGTTCATAATGTTGTTGATAATGTTGTTGATAATATTGTTGATAATATTGTTGATAATATTGTTGCAAAAGTTTTTGTTCCTGTTGTTGATCAAGTTGTTGATCCAGTTGTTGATCAAGTTGTTGATCAAGTTGTTGATCAAGTTGCTGATCAAGTTGTTGTTCTTGTTGTTGATTAAGTTGCTGATTAAGTTGTTGATCCAGTTGCTGATCAAGTTGTTGATCCAGTTGTTGATTAAGTTGTTGATCAAGTTGCTGTTCAAGTTGTGAGTATAGTTCTTCAGAAGAGAACTTATTAGCAGACATTGCATCCGCATCTTTTTCGTAATTTTGCATAACTTTTATAATGAATTATTATAGAATTTTAAACATTTCAATTTTATGAATAATTATTAATACCAAAAAGAGTGGTAAATAATTAATAACTTTCAAATGTTCTCATATCACTCTCATATAAAGAAACGCAAAAAAAAATGTTGATTATTATATTATTATATTTAATCTAAATCTAAATATTAAACATTTCAATTTTTGTGTTACGTTAATACAAAAAAGGACAAATGAGTTAAAAATATTAAAAGTTTTTCTTATAAAATAATTAAATGTCTGGGGAAAAAAAACCATCATTGATAAATCCATTTGAACTTTTAGGTTTTGATGTTAAAAAACCAAATATTAATTTGAAAGAACTAAAAAAAAACTATTATAACTTAGCATTAATGTGTCATCCTGATAAAGGAGGTGATAAACATGATATGATTATATTACAAACGGCGTATGAATATGTAAAAACTCAAATTGAGTTAAGTGAAGAAAAATCGCATGATTTTGAAGAAACTGTGAATGAATTTGAAACATTTATGAAGGATCAAACAAAAGATCCATTACCATTTAGTAAAGTTTATGAAGAAGCACATGTATGGCTTCAGGAATTTAATCAAAAATTTCAGGATAACATTCAACTTGAAAAAGAAAATGATAATGAATTTAAATATTTTTATGATCCTTTTCAAGATGGTTATGGATCATTTATGGATAAAAGTGAGTATATAAATGAAAATACAAGTAAAACCGAAATAAATGCTAAAAAATACACTCAAGATTTTAAAGAATTTAATAAACCAACTCAACATCAATTTGACTGGGAATTAACAGATGCTCGTGACTACAGTATATGTCCCAGTGTTATTGATAAAAATTCTTTTTATGAATTGAAAACTAAAACAATAGATGATTTTACGACTGTTGGTGGCATGTCTGATTATAGACTTGCCTTTACACCTGCCAATATTAAAGATACTAAAACTACTAAGATTGAAAAACCAAATGCGACAGAAGTAGAAAATAAATTAGAAAAACTTAAAAATGATAGATATCTCCTTGACTCTGAACTAGATGATAGAGTTATTGATCAATCTTTTATTATGCTAAAAGAAGAAGATATTGTTTCAATACCAATGGAATACATTAATAATAATAATAATAATGGATCTAAATATAAAAAAAGAAAATGGTTTTAATTGAGAAATTTAATTACCAACAACTTTAAAGACATTATGTCCTTTGTTATCAGTTCCTTTTCTCATTTTAATAGTGCGATTTTTAGTCTTTTTGGTTAAATCGACAGGATTGTTTATTACAACTGGTCCTCTACAATCGGGATGAACGCAATAAGCTTCATTGGGCTTGAGTTTGCGGGTCATTTTTTTGGTTGATCTACGTTTGCTACCACCACCGCTTTTTGTCTTTTTGACACGTTTAGTTTGTTTTGCCATTAACTATAATTTATTAAAAGAAAAAATTTTTACGCAATCCTTATAAAATATAAGATCACAAAATTATTTAAATTAATATTAACATGAATAGTACTGTCTTAGAAAATATTAAAAATCTTAATAAATGTCGTCAAAATTTAAAAAATGGTGAATATGGTTTAATTTCTGAATCTCAATTTGAAGAGAGAATGAAAAAAAGATTTCAGGAATTTTATGATCGTTACCCTAAAATTTTTGAAAAAGCTGTCAAAGGATTCTTTGAAGATCCAGATGAAATTAACAGATTAAAATTAGCTATTAATACACAAAACGATATTTCCAGTGGCAAAATTGCCGAAAAAGAAGGTGGAGTCATTTTTGGTCAAAACCTAGTTGACACTTATGTTAAACCACAACTTAAAGATAATCCATCTAATCCACCTAGTAACACTCCAAATATATCTTACAGTTCTAGTACTTCTTCAGATAAACCAAGTAATGTTCAAAATTCTTCGAATGATTCTTTAAATGTTTCAAGCAATGTCTCTGAAAAGATTAATGATAATATTAATAATGAATCTGAAAATGAATCTGATTCTGATTCCGATAATGAAAACGATAAAGATCATTTTAATGGGTTATTAAATGATATTGTGATGACCAAATATGAATTATGTGCTGGAGATTTAAAGAAAAAAGTTAAAATAGATTCTGATGATGAATCTGAAGATGAATCTAGTTAATCATTAAAACTAATTATATTTTCATAATGAGTATCTAAATGAGTATCTAGATACGTATCTAGATATGTGTCTTGGTATCCGACAAAATTTTCAAAGTATTGATCTAATCCGTTTAAATAATTTAAATAAGTTTTTGAGGGTTTATAATTTGAATCATTTTTAATTTTTAATCGATGAAGATATTTTTGATAAAAATAACTTTCCAAATTGACTGACAGATGATAATATTGACACCATTCAGTCGCTTTTTTTACTTGAAAATCTAATATCATCTCCATTTGTTTCCAATCAGGTTTATTTTTTATAATATTCAATGTATAATCTACATATGCAATTTGTTGTTTATAGCTTGCTGAATTATATAATCCAAGTAAATCCATAAAAAATTGAGGTGGATGATCAAAAATAGATTTTATTACTAAACCTTTATTATTTATTTCATCCCACTGATCTAAAAGATTTTCCATTTGTTTTAAATAATAATTTTCACTATTTTTATTTGGAAATCCCTTATAACCAATCGCAACCAGATATTTTTCAGAATTTGCCGGACGACTAGTCTGTGGTTTAACTAAATTAACTTCTTCATATAAACATGATACAAAATATAATAACTCAGCAGAAACGTATGTATATGTATCAAAAAATTTACATATTAAACTTCCACCCATTTTTTGAGATCTAATACCTGTTATCAATTGCGCAATTATTAACCTATGTGCCAATTGTTCTTGTTGATTAAAATCCACAGAAAAATCAAAACCACCATCCGCTGTTACTAACTCAGCACCATTTGAATTTAAATTATCATTATTATTATTATTAATATTATTATTCATGACTTTATCAGAAAAAGATCTAATATTTTGTACTTTATACAAATCACCTGTCTGATCTATACCATAATCTATTTCAATATTTTTGCGATATTGTTTTATTATTCCACTCGCTTTATTCCACCCTGGAATCTCTTTACTATATGGATTTAGTGTAATACCATAATAATGATCTTGAAGCGGATAAATCTTAATTATTCTTTGCCTAAAGAAAAGAACAGCTTCTAAAAAACCACCTGGTCCTTCTGCTAAATGTGCCGTTGTTATAGGTGACCTATCTCTTATTAAATCAAAATGATTTATTAATTCCCATAATTTAAAGAAAGATCTTGATAAAGGATCATACCTGGAAATACTTTCTGATTTTATTTTACGATTTGGAATATGAATTAATTCATATGGATTAGTTAATTTTTTAGCTTTATCCCATTCTTTCGTTGAATGTTGTTGATTAATCATATTTTTCTTTTGATTCAGAGCATCTCTTTCATCAGTTCTAAAAAAAATTCCTTCTAAATCCTTTTCTAGTTGCGTTTGAGGATGAAATTTAGATAACTTATAATTAAAGGTATTTTTCGAATCCCTTAATTTAATTTGGATTGAAGGTCTCAGCATGGATTAAATTATTAGAAAAATCTTATGTTAATAATTTTGATTTTAACCTGAATTAGCTTGAACATTTACATTAAAAAATTGAATTACTACACAATAATATATTATAATATCAATTTATGTCTTCTTTAGCCAAGCCATCAGTCAAAGAAATTTTGGCTGACCCTTCCAAATATTATGAATTGGGGTTGATCTCTATTGCCGGATGGACCTTTTCCTTCCGTGATCAATCCAAAGGAACTCTAGGATTTTTAACCTTAACAGATGGATCAACAATCAAAAACCTTCAAGTTGTTCTAAAACCTACTGAACTTGATTCAGATGAAAAATGTCAAGCTATGAAGGCCGATTGGAACTACATTTCTCGCGGAGTTGGTGTTGAAATCGTCGGAAAACTCATCAAAAGCCTAGGAACCGGTCAAGTTTGCGAATTAGTCGCTGAAACCATTAAAGTATATCCTCATCGCAAATATTTTCCAGTTAGTAAGCCAAACCTTCCTCTAGAATTTCTTCGAGAGCATCCTCATCTACGACACCGGACTCCTCTTGGATTATCTGTTTTTAAAATACGTCATCATGCACAAATGAGCTTGCACAGGTTCTTTCATTCACTTGGGTTTTATCATGTTGCGACACCTATCTTGACCTCAAACGATTGCGAGGGTGCCGGTGAAACATTCATTGTTAAAACTAGTAAAGAACTATCCGATACTTCATCTGGAGATCCTGATGCCAAAAAGGGGTTCTTCGGTGAGGAAGCATTTTTGACTGTTTCTGGACAATTGCATGGAGAAGCTTTAGCAATGGGTTTGAAGAAAATTTACACATTTGGTCCAACCTTTCGCGCCGAAGAATCTAACACTTCCAGGCATTTAGCCGAATTCTGGATGTTGGAACCTGAAGTTGCTTTTATTAAATATGAAGAACTACGACAATTAGCTGTTGATATGTTTCAAACCGGTTTGAAGGATCTTCTACGTGAATGTCGTGATGAATTGGAGTTTTGTGAGGATATTCATGCACCTGGTTTGATTGCGAAATTGGAACAAGTTTCAACTTCTCAAGTGCCTCATATTACTTACACCGAAGCTATTGAAATTCTTAAAAAGGCTCTCGCTGAACATAAAGCCTTCGTGATTAAGTCTGGTATGAATGAAAAGGAAATTAAGAAACGATCTAGCAAGGCATGGCCATTTGGTCAAGAGATTGTATGGGGTATTGATATGGGTAGCCGTGAAGAGCGTTATTTGTGTGAGGAACACTTTAAATCCCCTGTTATCATTTACGATTATCCAGCTAGTTTCAAATCCTTTTACATGAAATCTAACAAAGATGAAAAGGATACTGTTCAAGCCTTCGATTTTCTAGTACCTGGTGTCGGAGAATTGATGGGTGGTTCTATGCGTGAAGATCATCTTGAGTCACTTATTGCACGATCAACCCAAAAGGGAGTTAAAATGGAAAGCCTTCAATGGTATTTTGATCTCAGAGAACACAGTTCTGTTCCACATGGAGGGTACGGACTTGGATTCGAAAGATTTCTTCTTTATGCCACTGGATTAAGCAACATTAGGGATGTCATTCCATTCCCGAGAACACCTGGTTCTATCAAGATGTAAATAATGTATTAAATATATTACATATATCCATTAAAAAAATAATTTTTTTTACGTTTGGAATATTTTTTTTCTTGCTTTAATAATAATAAACTTTATAATATGGGGACTCAAACACATACTAGAAGTAATAATAAAGGTAGAAAAGTTTCTCAGAAAAAAAAACTGTTAACTGGTGGTAGTGATGGTTATACTGACCCAGAACCTAGTACATCACAAGAAGAATTAAATAAATCTGGTGAATATGAAATCACACAATCTGGTGGTGCTTATGCTAATATTACGAAATATAAATATCGCAACTCAACTCATCCTCACTATATTACACCGTTAAGTATGATGATTACGTTCAAGGCAGGTGAAAATCTTGATACAATCAAGGGTGGTAACGATCGAATGTTTTTTATAAATGGATCTCGTATGAATGATGGGAACCAACTGAACACAGCGTATATCAATACTAATCCTAAAGGTTTAAGTATAAGAAGTATTTATGACATGCTTGCAAATTTACCAATACATACCAAAGATGGATTCGCGATAACCGGTACAAATAATCGTGATGATTTATCAGCATGTTTAATGACAGATTTGATATCACCTGAAATTCTCGATAAAGTTGATAATATTTATTTAGCGAATCAGGCAAACAATGATTATGAAAATGCTGATTATGAGACTAATACTACCGCACAACTTGATCAAGAAAACAGATATAATGTTATTATATTACCATTCACAGTTCTTAAACAAAATGCACGACAAGCAGCCCCAGCCCCAGCCCCAGCCCCAGCCCCAGCACTACCCAATATTGTAGAAAATAAAGTGTGTGTATATCTATTGTCACATTATATTGGTGCCGGCACTATTAGTATGCATAATTTAATTAATAATAACGCTGGCGCACATAATATTGAGGATGGTAAATTTTTTCACACTGATCCAACAAATGCCTCGCCAACCCCCCATATAGCATGGCGTCCTTTCTTTTGCAATTATAATCACCACACTAGAATATTAAACGGATTTATTAATCAAGAAGATCCAGCCGCACCTGCTCCTATTAATGGCACTCCAGGTGCGTGCTCGGGTATTATTCGAACTCGCAAGTGTGATGAAACAATTCCAGTAGCTAAAAATATACTTTATCATATTTTAGAATCAACTTGTAACCCTAATAAAAAAACAAACGATGGCAATAGTATTCCATCCTATGTTGCGGCTGCTGTAGCAGATGCAACTGTAAGAGCTGCTATAACAGCTGCTGGAACATATAAACAAAAGTGTAATGCTATATCAGATATTGTAAAAAACGCGAATCTTGATACTACTATTAATGCTAATACTTTTATTGATAAAATTAAAAAAGTTGCAGGTGCAGGTGAGAGAAACACTAACACTGCCCCTCGTAACCCACCATACGGAAGAGCCATATCAATTGAAACTTATACAATTCCAAATTGTGGAGTTTATAACAATTTAAACTCAAGTGAAGGAACAGCACCTAATCCAGCTGGCAATACATCAAAACTATTTCCTCAAAACAAGAAAGTAATGGTGATATCTTTTATGGTTGATGTTGATCCAACAAATTTAGCCAGTGAATTCCCCATTGTAGAGTATGCCGCTGCAGGCGAATATTTATTTAATGAAGCGCAAAATCGTCCTCTTGATGGGCAAATCGCATGGGTACCAATTGCTGAAATTGTTTCACCTGTAGCCACACCTGGACACACAACATGCGTAAAGTTAAACTCTTCAACTGGCGCAAATCATCCACATCATAATGATGGTGGTGGTGGTGGTGCTGCTGGTGCTCATGTATGTACACCGCACACCGCTAACGCTACTCCATTAGGCAATACTCAATCTTGTCAAAATATGGAAACCCCATATGAGTGGTTCTTGCATTTAGTTAATTCGGATGCCCCTGGTGCGGCAGCGGCAAATGGACAAAAATTACCAAAAATTCTTAAAGATACTGATGGCTTTAAAATTCATTTGACAGCTCCAGCTGCTGCCGACGCTAATACGGGTCACGCCACACCATAAAAAAAGTATAATACTTTAATATAAATTTTAATATAAAATCAAATCTTCAATATAAATTTCTAGGTTGGTACTTTGGATCCGATATAAATATCAGCGCCTCTATTTTGATTACGTTTTTGTTCTTCATGTGTTAACTTCTTTTTATTTAATTCATTTCTAATTTCATCATCATCTATTGGTGGTAAAACAGGACCACATTCCCAATAAAATTTTCTAAATATTGGATCAAATTCATATTTTTCTGGATAAAAATGAGCCAGTGGTGAATGGCTTGTCATTAAACTTTGTGCATTTGCAGGTAATAAATGTTTACTTTGAGGTGGTAAAACAATCATCAATTGTTCAAAAGGTTTATATGGTTTATCCTTCACAAATTTTAGACTTCTTCTTTTATCTGGGGTACTTACAAATTTATGTAAATCATAAATACTCGGTGCATGATGATGAGGATAAGACCAACTCCATGATATACACCCTTGATAATAATATGTTAATACCCATACTAATCCTTGCAAATATTGATAACATGTTTCATCAATATTTACAGTTGTTGGTTCATTTTTAGTAGTTTCTTTATAATATCGACGAGTCCATTGATGATCTTTATTTTTAACATCAATTCTCGCTTCCGCACTATTTGATGAATTTCTTTGATAAATTGGATACGCTTCAAGAATAGATTTCTTTCTTTCTTCATCATTATGAGTAATACCAATTTTAGGTCTCATACGACTTCTTTTTTCTTCTAGATCAATCATCAAACGATCTTCCATTAAACTTAATTTGTATAGAATTTTCTCGAAAAAAGGGAAATTAATTTGGCAATTGTCAATATCAATCAGATTTTGAAATTCCAATGTCTCTTGATAAGATGATTTATTCATTTTCCAAGCACCTTCCGACATTTCTGTTCCAGTTTTAATACCATCACCACTAAAAGCACTACTATCTCTACTCCATCCATATTTTTTAATCTTTTTAGTCATATTTGTAAATACTTGACAATATACATCCAGAAGCAAATCTAACCCACCCTCCTTAATATTTAATGGTGGCAATCTAGGAACAAAATCATTTCCCACCAAAAAACACAGGAATATATAATCATCTATCAACTTAATCTGATTTGCCATATCCATCTCATGTGGAATCAAATCTTTAATATCTGTCAAAATACTATATTTAAGAAAATCAATATCCAAATAACAGAATTTTACAGTTTCTGATTGAAAATCTTTGCCAAACTCAATACTTTCACGCAATAATTTAATTTGATTAACATGTGATAACATCGATAACATCATCAAATCCGCATCCAATCCATACACAACTATATTATGACCTTTCATAACATTCGCCGAATGTTCTCTGATATGATTCAAAATTTTATGTTCGCCTTCGCCTGGTTGATTCGAATCTGATAATATAAATGTTAAGGATTGTAATAGAGGATCATTACTTGTTGTTATATAATTACGAATTGCATCAGCCAATTTTTGCATAAAAATTGTTCCTGGTGTAATAGCATTAGTATCCCAATGTTCTTGATCTTGTTGATCATTATCGGATGCGGATGCATCATTACTTGTGTGACTATTACCGTATCCGGCTTCTTGGAGACATGTATTGATCCAGGTGACTTCTTTGTCCTTGATGCTTTTGAAACGACGATATCTTTGTTGCATCATTTTTGCTCTGGGAGCAACACCATCAATGGATAAATATACTAATCTCCTTGGATCAGCGTATGCGATTAATTTTAACATATAATCAATACAATCTTCTATCATATGTTTTTCTATGATATCTTTGCGATTGTGTTTATAATCAGTTGAGGATCTCTGACGACAACATGGATGAATTGCACAATTAAAATCTAGATATAATGAATCAATCATTTGAAGTTTTTCTTTTATGATAGTCGCTGGATATTTGCGAACATATTTTAAAAAGCACCCTGGTATTCCCATTTATTTTACGTTTTCTACTAAATTAATATATTAGTTCAGTCTTTAATTCAATTTTAACTGACCCAAATTGACTTAACAATACAGTTATATATATTATATATAATGTCATTAACTAGAGAATTCCGTAAGAATCCACAAAATGGACTTCAAACTTATAGTAAAATTATTTTACCCATTAGGGATTATTTAGAAACTAGAATTGCTGATTTGGGTCTAAAAGTTGATATCGATGAACTATTTCCTTTAGAAAATGCTTGGAAACACATTTGCACTGATACAATTGCTATGCTAACTCGTCGTAGAGCACGTATCAAGCGTAAGGAAGCATATGATGGTCATCTTAAGAGACCAATGACGGCATTTATGTTATATGGAAATTCAGTAAGAGCTAAAATTCTTGAAAAGAATCCTAAATTGAGTATGGTTGATGTTTCTAGGGAAATTGGTAAAGGATGGAATGAGTTGAGTGAAACTGATAAACTTGTTTTTATGGATCAATCTAAAAAAGATCGTGTAAGATTTGAAAATGAACGTAAAGTTGCATATGAAGAAGCTAAAGCAGCAGGGAAATTATATACTGATTCGAAACCAGTTAAAGCTTTAAGCTCTTTAGCATTTTACATGAAAGATGAACAAGTTAAAAGTACTTTAAAACCAATATATGAAGAAGCTAAAGCCAAAGATAATACTATTAATTGGATTGTTATCATGAGAGATGCATGGAGAAATTTAGATGAAAAAGAAAGAGCCAAGTATAAAAAACTTGCTGATGATGATCGTGCAAGATTTAATAAAGAACGTGAAGCTTATAATCTAAAATTTAAAAATTTCAAGAATGAAACTTTACCGGATCAAGTGGCTGATGAAGATGCTGATACAGAAGAATAAATAATTAAATATTTTATATTTTTTTTTTGATAATTTTGGTATGATAAAAAATCAAAATTAAAATGGGTTATTGATAATAAATGGATGTAATAAAATCTCAACTAAGTATTTTAAGATCATATGATAAACAAAAACAACCATATCAATCATTAGATGGTTTGTCAAATGGCATCAGAAAAACTAATAAAAGATCAGTATTAATGAAATTACCTGATGATTTCAGAGGTAGATCTATATTAGATCTTGGATGTAATACTGGTGCATTTTGTTTTGAAGCAAAAAAAAGGAATGCTGGTAGGGTTGTTGGTCTAGAATATTCTCTAAGACCTTTATTGATCGCTAGAGAAATTAATCTAAATAAAAACCTAAATATTCAATTTCAACAAATAAATCTGAATGATGGTATTATTAATTTAGCTATGCAACTAGGTAACTCAAAGTTTGATTATCTTTTTGCATTATCTATATGGAAACATGTATATGATAATATATTTTGGATGATTATTAGGGGATTTACTAAAAGAGCATGTTGGATTGAATTGAGTGCTGTTCATGATGGACGTCATTATGGGGAAGATCTTAAAAAATTTCTAAAAAATAATCATAATAATGTTGAGGAAATTCGGAAATTATTATTACAAAAATCTGGTGCCCAAGATGTTAAATTTTTATGTAACACAAATGATCAAGGTAAACGGGGATGTTATTTAATTATATATGATCTAGAAGATGAATTGTGTAGGAACATTATTGATAAAGAAAAATTGAATGAATGATTTATATTATGGCGATATGTACAAAAATAAGCGATGAAACAAACTGAGTTTGAGTTACCATTTAAATTCACAAAGGGTGAAAACTACAAAGGGAAAAACATTATAAGTTTTTCAAGTGCCGGTAGATATTTTACTCTAGGAACTGATGAAGTTAATCCAATTGTTATATCTGGACCTGTTAAAGAATTGTTAGATATATTAGTCAAATTAACTGACGAAAATGATCATATACTAACTGATAAAGACCATATTCAACAATTGCCATCAAGTTTCCCCCTCATTTGTCGTCTTATTCAAATTCAATTTCCAGATATTTTTGTTCATCTAGTGACCAATAAATATCCTGATAACACCTTCAAAACTAAAATAGTCATATCCGGTAGAACCAGATACAATCACGTAATAAATAATCAAATTATATCATATTATCCTTCCAATAAATCAATCATTATAAAGGATAGAGATATGTCTAATATTAATAATAATATTCACATACCACTGATATCACACAGTTATTGTCTCAACAATATGAAAAAATACACTGAAGATCACATTCAACACATTTTAAATATTGAAAAAGAAGTTCTCAAAAATGGAACAAAATGCATTCCAGACACACAACCAGCTTATCAAACTATATGTCAATGGATTAATAAATCTATTAAAAAAATTAATTCATCTAACCTACAACCCAATTTATTCACCTGTAATAACAATAAATCTAACAAAAACTTCATTAGACAAAAAAAATATACCAACAATTAAATTTGTTAAAATATTTTATTAAAATCTCTAAACGGTTTTTATTGTTTTTTCTTTCAACTAGAAACACTAGAAAGTTTTTAAAAAGTATTATTCTGGATCCATTACATCTAGAACATCTTAAAATTTTTACTTTTGTGCTCTAGAAAGTTTTTAAAAAGTATTATTCTAGATCCATTACATCTTTAAAATTTTACTTTTGTGCTCTAGAAAGTTTTTAAAAAGTATTATTCTAGATTCATTACACCTAGAACATCTTAAAATTTTTACTTTTGTGCTCTAGAAAGTTTTTAAAAAGTATTATTCTAGATCCATTACAACTAGAACATCTTAAAATTTTTACTTTGTTTAACTAGAAAGTTTTTAAAAAGTATTATTCCAGTTACTATTACAACTAGAACATCTTAAAATTTTTACTTTGTTTAACTAGAAAGTTTTAAAAAAGTATTATTCCAGTTACTATTACATCTAGAACATCTTTAAAATTTTACTTTTGTGCTCTAGAAAGTTTTTAAAAAGTATTATTCTAGATCCATTACATCTAGAACATCTTAAAATTTTTACTTTTGTGCTCTAGAAAGTTTTTAAAAAGTATTATTC
>Ga0214923_10000208_pt1 | contig 90677 bp, 84 predicted proteins | sample LL1510_MetaG_FD_177993 | JGI IMG/M metagenome (GOLD analysis project Ga0214923, IMG submission 177993) | Freshwater microbial communities from Lake Lanier, Atlanta, Georgia, United States - LL-1510 | ecosystem: Environmental > Aquatic > Freshwater > Lake | place: USA: Georgia | collected... | reverse complement strand
CCTAATGGAATATCATATCAAAACTGACTTCAACTGGTGGCTAAAATGGTTGGCTTGCTGCGTGACATTGATTGCCGCAGGGTTGACCAGTGCTGGGTTAGACCCGTATAATGTTTATTTGCTGAACATAGGTGCTACACTATATCTGATATGGAGTATTCGTATAAAAGAATGGAGCCTGGTGGTCATTAACGCTGGGCTAATTGCCATTTATTGTGCAGGTACATTGTACAGGATTTTGAATTAAATCTAAGGCGAAGTGATCGTAATCAAATGAAACTAAAAGTAAGTGAAATATTTTATAGTGCACAGGGCGAGGGGCGCTTTGTTGGCGTCCCCAGTGTGTTTTTAAGGACTTTTGGCTGTAATTTTACCTGTGGCGGATTTGGTATGCCGGCGGGTAGTTGCAGCACCGAACGCGATGATGTCCGAGTAGAACTATACGAAAGGTATGAAGATCTGCCGCTGGTCAATACAGGTTGCGACAGTTATGCCAGCTGGGATCCCAGGTTCAAGCATCTGAGCCCAACCCTGGACGTTGATGAAGTGGTCAATCGCATGGTTGATCTGACTCCGCAAAAACGCTGGATGTGCAGCAATGGCAACGACGTCCATCTGGTAATCACAGGTGGTGAGCCCTTGCTGGGCTGGCAACGTGCCTATACTGAATTGCTGGAACATCACAAGATGTTGGACCTGTGGAATCTGACATTTGAAACCAATGGCACACAAGAGCTGCACGACAATTTTAGAGAAACTCTTGAAGCCTGGCAACGGGAAGGTCCAGAAGTGACATTCAGTGTCAGTGCCAAACTCAGTACCAGTGGAGAAACACGTGAGGCTGCGATCCGACCCGAAATCGTCAAGAGTTATCAGGAGGTGGGGCACACTTACCTGAAGTTTGTTGTGGCCACTCCTGAAGACTTTGCAGAAGTTGATGATGTGGTGGAAGAGTATCTGGATCATGGATTTCAGGGTTCTGTATATGTCATGCCAGTGGGCGGCGTAGTGAGTGTGTACAATGGCAATAAATTTAACGTGGCAGACGAAGCCATGCGTCGTGGCTATTACTACAGTCCCAGACTTCATGTGGACTTGTGGGGCAATAGCTGGGGCAAGTAAGAGTTAATATTAAAGGAAAGTATGAGTTATTTGTTTACATCGGAATCAGTAAGTGAAGGGCACCCAGACAAGGTGGCAGATGCCATCAGTGACACTGTGGTGGATTATTTTATGGAACGGCAGGATAAGTCACAACGCTGCGCTTGTGAGACCATGGTCACCACCAATCGAGTGATCATTGCTGGAGAGTATAAAGGTGATTTCGACGCCAAGGTAGTAGAACACCGAATTCGAGAATGTGTCAGAGAGATTGGATATGAACAATCGGGATTTGATTGGTCCAAGTTGGAATTTACCAACCTCATGCACGGACAGAGCGCAGACATTGCCCTGGGCACAGACACATTTGGTGCCGGCGATCAAGGGCTGATGTTTGGTTATGCCTGCCGAGAAACCGCAGAGTTCATGCCGGCTGCCATCTTTTACAGTCACAAAATTGTAGAGAGACTGGCAGAACTGCGTAAAAGTTCTGCTGAATATGCCTGGCTGGGTCCGGATGCCAAGGCACAGGTAACCCTGGAATATGTATCAGTGTCGGGATTGGATGTGCCACAGCGCGCCACCAAAATTGTATGCTCCACACAGCATGCCGACACCGTAGATATTCAGACAGTCCGAGCACGAGTTCAGGAGGTCATCCAACAACTCATGCCAGATCTGATTGATGGCAATACTGAGTTTCTGATCAACCCCACTGGTAGATTTGTCATTGGTGGTCCTGACGGCGATTGTGGTGTCACTGGTCGAAAGATCATCGTGGACACCTACGGTGGATATGCTCCACACGGTGGTGGCGCATTTTCAGGCAAAGACCCCACCAAGGTTGACCGTTCAGCCGCATACATGATGCGTTATATTGCCAAAAATATTGTGGCATCAGGTCGAGCAGATTGGGCTACTTGCCAGATCAGTTATGCTATTGGTGTAGAAGAACCCATGAGCTTTTATATCGAAAGCAATGGAGATAGTCAGGGACTGACGCAATGGATTCAGTCCAACGTTGATTTGACTCCAGCTGGCATTATCGATCGATTTGACTTGTTTCGACCCATCTATCACAATACTGTAAATTACGGGCATTTCGGCAAAAATCACTTGCCCTGGGAAAAAGTTGATTTATTCTGAGGATCTGATATGATTGACAATAGTGATGCACCAAGACAAATGTCGGCAGACTTGTTTAAGACTAAAAAAGTCGACTCTGAGCCCAAAGCCAAATCCCCGCGCAAGCCCAGAGAAAAAAAATCTGCAAAACAAAGTGGCCGACTCGAAAATATTTCTGCCAAAGATCAGGCCAATGCTGCGGGGGAACCATATATTGATATCCTGAGTATTGATGTTGATGTCAATGATCCTGGTCAAGGTGCATTTGAGTTGGACTGGAATGACATCTTTGTGGCCAGACTGATCAAAGCCGGATATCAGGGCAAGACTGATCAGGACATTGTGGACAATTGGTTCCGTACTGTTTGTAGAAATGTCTTAATGGAAACCTACGAACAAGAAATGGCCGATCCCGAAAAGAGGTCCAGTAATCGACGTAATTTGGGCAACGGCAGGACTGAAATTTCATGATACTGTATGTCAATGGCGATAGTCACTCATACGGCGATGACGCTGGGGGGCCCGATTTTTGTTACGGAAAAATATTAGCCGATCGATTAGGTGCAGCATTGCATCTGGATGCGACTCCCGCAGCAAGTAATGACAAAATCATACGAACCACCAGAGAGTATCTGAAAACAAATAGACCTGATGCAATCATAATCGGCTGGAGCACCTGGGAAAGAACCGAGTATTTGTATGACAACGAATATTATCAATTCACCGGCGGTAGTCAAATTAGACCATATTGGCCCGAAGAAGTCAAAGAACAATACAAAAAATTTGTTATTGATAGATCAAACAATTTTCTCAATAATACGTTTCAATCACACGAAGAATTATGGAATTTCTATAATGAAATAAAAAGTCATAATATTCCATTCGTCTTTTTCAACTGTTACAGTAATTTCAAACACATAATTGCTTACGGAAAACCCAAATATGAATGGGGCAGTGAATACATTAACCCATATAATGAAAATTTCACCTACTATTTTTGGTTGGAAAATCAAGGCTATCAGCCCAGCAATCCTAAATTTTACCATTACGGTGCAGATGGTCAGGCAGCCTGGGCAGACTTTTTGTATCCATATTTGACAGCAGAGTTAGAATCTAGTAAACTTAACAAATGAGATACCTACTTGTAGACACTGCCAACACTTTCTTCCGTGCCCGTCATTCAGCACATCGCCAGAGTGACACCTGGGATAAACTGGGGTTCGCTGTGCATATGACTCTGGCCAGCATCAATAAAAGCTGGAGGGATCAGCGAGCCGATCACGTGGTGTTCTGTCTGGAGGGCCGTAGTTGGCGCAAGGACTATTACGAACCCTACAAGAAGAATCGAGCAGTGGCCAGAGCCGCCCTGACTGAGTCCGAGGCCGAGGAGGATCGACTGTTCTGGGAGACATTTGATGCACTTAAGACTTTTATCCAGGAAAAAACGAATTGCACTGTACTACAGCATCCGTCGCTGGAAGCGGATGATCTCATTGCTGGCTTCATCGCCAGTCATCCAGCAGATCATCATACTATTATCAGTAGCGATACTGACTACTATCAGTTACTGGCGAAAAATGTAAATCAGTACAACGGCATCACTGATGAACTGCACACACTGGAAGGCATCTTCGACAAGCGGGGTCGACTGGTGATTGATAAAAAGACCAATGAACCTAAAAAAATTCCCGATCCCAAATTTATTTTGTTTGAAAAGTGCATGCGGGGTGATGCCACCGACAACATCTTTAGCGCATACCCTGGAGTCAGAACCCGTGGCACCAAGAACAAGGTGGGGTTGGAAGAAGCATATGCCGACAGAGACCGGCAGGGCTATGCCTGGAATAACCTGATGTTGCAACGCTGGACTGACCACAATGGACAGGAACATCGTGTGCTGGATGATTACGAACGCAACCGCACTTTGGTGGATTTGACTGCGCAGCCCGATCATGTCAAAGTTATGATTGCAGAAACAATTGCTCAGGCCAGTCTGACCAAGAATACACCCATGGTGGGGGCACAGTTTTTGAAATTTTGTGGTCGTTACGATCTGGTCAAACTCAGTGAAAATGCCAGCAGTTTTGCAGAATGGCTGGGCGCAAGTTATCCAGATTCAGCAGCCCAACAATCAGCATAAAGGAAAAATCATGGCAAAATTCTACTCAACAAAAACTTACGGAAACGACCGTGGCTTATCATGCTGTTTTAGACAATGGCGTGCCACACATAGCCACTGCTCAACACTACATGGATACTCAATCGGCATTAAGCTGATATTTGAATGTGACACACTAGACGACAAAAACTGGTGTATGGACTTTGGCGGCCTTAAAGAATTCAAAGCATGGGCAGACTATATGTTTGATCACACTCTAGTAATTGCAGAAGACGATCCTCATCTGGACACATTCCAAAAGCTGAACGCTATTACTGGCGGGTTCGAAGACAGCGGACTGTGCAATCTACGCATTGTGCCCGGCGTAGGCTGTGAAATGTTTGCCAAAATGTGTTACGATAAAATGGCAGAACTTTTGGCTTCCGGCGAAATGCGCTACCCAATTAATCCAACTGTAAAAGTCAAATCAGTTGAAGTATTTGAACACGGTGCCAACTCGGCCACTTACGAGGGATAATCAATGACTCTGCTAGCCAAACCTGTGGTTAAAAACAAATGCTGGGTGGTTGAAAAAGACGGTGAAAAATACGGGTCAATTCTGGCCAACGACTACGAGGTTGTGTTGGTGCACGGTAACCAGCGTGAACGGTTTTCCAACCTGAAAATGCTGGAGGATCGTTATAACATCGTCCTGGATTCTGCCGCTCCTGCCCGGACCAATAATACAACCACTTCTGATGTATACGGATACCCTTGTCAGGGCCGGGCACGTAACATACTCTGGGAAGTTCAGAAAAAGTTGCCACTTTACACCAGGGATCAGAAATCGAAAAGTTTCTTCTGTGCTGGATACTATATAGTAAAACTAAACAACATCTGGGAAGGGGCATTCTGTCCCAAACTAATCACCTTAAATCGCTATCCTTTCCAGGGCCCATTTAAGACTCCGGAACAGATGCAGGCAGCACTGGTACAACAACACGAGGCGGATCATGGAATCTCAGTTTAGTTTACACATCAAGGCATTCAACAATCGCATCAAGGTCATGAATCAGACCAATGCCAGAGATCTGACCCTGACCAAACTTGAAGCACAAAATTTGCAAGCAGACATTTTTGAACTGCTGACACAGATTGCTGAGCTTACTAAAATCCAGGAGCAAAAACAAGCCGAAGCCACGGTGAATGTGGACTTCGATGGTGGGGGATTTTAATACGCGTAGTTAATTGGTTATCAAGCATAAATAATGTGTAACAATAAGAAAGAAAGTACACATTATGTCCAGACCCAAGCCCACAGTATTGATTGAGCACGTAAACAAAACCAACTACAAGAGCGATCAGATTCTGAGTAGTGAAGGCATCTGGGCCGTATTCTACGACAATCAACCCATCAATCTCAAAACACAGAATATTCTGGTTTCCTATCCAGGCCCCAAGTACAAGAAAACCAGTTTCAGTAATCCCGGCCACGCCATCAACCTTGCCAAGAAGCTCAACACATTGTTTAAAACTGACAAGTTCACTGTGGTGCTGCTCCGACAAGGCGATCAAATTTTCCCCTGACCATGTCACGTGATGCCAGTTGTCCTCAGAACATTTGGCAAGCACGATTTCAGGAATATCATCTGAATCCTTTCGTATCTGACCAAAAAACGCTATCGTATCAGAGACTGGACCGACCCGAAAACTGGTGGTATAACCCACTAAACCCCCAGAGCCTCAGACTCACTGCGGTGGCATATAATGTCATAAGAAAATCTCCAGATATAAAATCTTACAAATTCAACTTGGATCAGACGATATTACCAAAAACTCTGCTACAATTGGAACGACATTTTACTGGGCCGTATTATATTGTTTCAGGCAGATCAATTGTGCTATTTGGAGAAACTGAAGTCATGATGCTGGCCCTGCACGGCAACAATCTACAGCAGTATCTGGATAATTTAAGCAGTTAACCGATCAAGGAGAATCAGATGTTTATTGAATACGTACTCTGTTATGCAGAAAGTTTTACTCTGGGAGCAGCATTTGGTGGAGCAGTGGTCTGGTATCTGCACCATCTGAAATCTCAGGGAAAAATCTAGTTGACACATCTAAACAATGATTTTATAATTACAGAATATTAGCGCAACTAAAAAATTCAGCAAATCCATCCGCCATTGACTCTGCAACAATCAAGGAGCACTTCCATGACAAAAGCAACAAAACCGGATTATTTGAAAACTACCCGATATGGTGTCAATCCAATGATACCCCACAAGGATGCCCGCCCCAGATGCGGTGTTTCTGGTTGCAATAGGCCTCGGGCAATCCAGCAAACCTGTGTGGATGGTCGACCAAGGTATCGCCACGTTTGCGATGCTCACCACAGCCAACGAACTGCATCCAAATACGGTTACGAAAGAATTGCTCAAATCACTGCTAGCCGTCTGGGCATTAGTGAAACCCAATACAGAAATAGGAGTCATCCTAGTCGCAAATATCGAAAGCCCTATTGCGAAAACGTAGATGGTCGGTTGGGGTTCGTCTGTACCACAACTATACCCAAAACTCTGCCCAATGGCAAGGTTTTTGATGGATGGTTGGATGTGGACCACATTGATGGAAACCCAAACAATAACAATGTAGAAAATTTTCAAACTCTATGCAGTTGTTGCCATGCTTACAAAACTCTGGTTAATGGTGACAGCAAAACTCCCGGCCGTAAATTTTATCGTATTACCAGATAATTTTGGTTGGCGGCAATAATCGAAGATCATAGAACAGCGTCTGACAATACTAAAACAACACATGAGAACACTGGCCAAATTGAATGACCGATTGGTGGAGATCCACGCGGTGAGAGATCGCGTGGAGTTCTCTCAAGAGCAGGGGTGGATCCTGATCACCACCGAGGTTGGTCAGGACCCTTGCCGGCAGATGAACTTCCAGTGGATTCCTGCCACCACTCGATTTGAGTGGGTGCGAGAGTTTGCATTCTGAGCTTGACAACTCGACCAAAAGATGGCATAATGACAATACAGTAAACAAACAAGGAGCACAAGATGGATTATGTACTAGTGGTTTACAATGCCCAGAACCAAGAAGTGTTCCGCAAAGAGTATACTTCAGTTTCCGGAACTTTCATGCACGAGATTTATCAGGACTATGCACACCTGGGTGGCCCAGGAGGACGAGCTGACTTTTTTGCTGTCTAATTACTTGACAACCACTGCCTAAGATCGTATAATGGCGGTACAGTGAACGCAACGAGGAGCCCGCCGTGAACAACATTACTTTCTTTGTAGTCTGTGCTGTGGTTGGTTATACTCTGCACGACATGTACATTGTCCTGGGCAAGTTTTTTCACTAAGGAGACCGCCGTGGCCTACACTGTTTTCCAACACAATCCCCAATACGGCCCGCGTCAGGGTCTGGAAGGTCCTTTCAATTACCCCAATGGTCGAGTTCTTTACTACGATGCTCAAGCTGGGGAATACTGGGACCCCTGCACTGACTTCTATGTGTCCCAGGAAGAAGTCAGCTGGTTGAAACAAAGCATCTTTGATGTGGTTCGGGCTTGACGGCCATACAGTGAACGTAACAAGGAGCAAGCGATGGCACAAACCGCAGAAGAACGCAAGATTAAACGTCTTGAGACTCAAATCAAAAGTCTCAAGGAAAAGGTCGAGCAATTGGAAGAAGCCCTGCATTGGAAAGAAACCACCATCTACAGTGAACGCAAGTGGCGTCGCGACTTTCAACAGTTGCTGAAAGATGTGGTCATGGATGACATTGTGGAAGAGTATCAGAGCAATTATTGAGCGTCCTTTTCCAGTTGACAACTTGAACAAACGATAGTACAATGGCGGCACAGTGAACAACAAGGAGCCAGCGATGACTGAATGGGAAAAGAACTGTTACGGTATGTCCGAAGCAGATATCCGCGAAGAATACATGAACAGCATCACTGCCAAGTTCTCCGGACTTGAAATGGTTGCAATGGGTGTGCTGAGTGATGCACAAGAACTGCTGGAAATGGATCGCAAAGAAGCCGCCCGCAAGCAGATGAACATTGCCAAGTTCATCCTGAGCGAAATGATGGAATAGTAGACACATCGCTGACGCCCCAGAGAAGGATTCCGGAGTCCTGTATCGACTAATAACTAAGCCAGCAGATGGGTTCGCTGGATGCGATGTGTCTACTATTCCATCAGCAGCCTGATCGGGCATTGACAATCACCATTGGTTACTGTATACTTATATCTGTAGTAGTTAATTACACCCAACTTGTGCAAGGAGCCACACCATGAGCCTGACTGAAACCCGTACCGTTACTAGTGAAGAAGCCCGAGAAAGCGTGATGCAGTGTTTTAAGCGTCAGCGTCCGGTGTTCCTGTGGGGCCCCCCGGGCATTGGCAAGAGCGAGCTGGTGGCTGGCATTGCTGAAGAGATGGGCGGCCTAATGATTGACCTGCGATTGGGTCAGATGGATCCCACTGACCTGCGCGGCATTCCTTTCTACAACAAGGACAAGGGCGTCATGGACTGGGCTCCGCCCATTGACCTGCCGGACGAAGAACTGGCCAGTCAGTATCCCATCGTGGTGCTGTTCCTGGACGAAATGAACTCGGCCCCGCCCAGCGTTCAGGCTGCTGCATATCAGTTGGTGCTGAACCGTCGCATTGGCCGCTATGTCATGCCCAAGAATGTGGTGATTGTGGCTGCTGGTAACCGTGAAGGCGATCGTGGGGTTACGTATCGCCAGCCGGCTCCCCTGGCCAATCGCTTTGTACATCTGGAGATGCGTGTGGACTTCGACTCCTGGCAGCGTTGGGCGGTCCGGAACAACATTCACAAGGATGTGGTGGGTTACATCAGCTTTGCCAAGCAGGACCTGTTTGATCACGATCCCAAGAGTGCCAGCCGCAGCTTCGCTACTCCGCGCAGCTGGACTTTTGTCAGCGACCTGCTGGCAGACAACCTGCCCAGCAACATCGAGACCGACCTGGTAGCAGGCACTGTGGGCGATGGCCTGGCTGTGAAGTTCATGGCACACCGCAAGGTGTCGGCACAGATGCCCAACCCCACCGACATCCTGAATGGCAAGGTCAAAGAACTCAAGGTCAAGGAAGTTAGTGCCATGTACAGTCTGGTCACCAGCATGTGCTATGAGCTCAAGGACATCCATGCCAAGAACAAGGAAGTGGGCAAGACCGACGACTGGCACGCCAAGGTCGACAACTTCTTCCAGTTCATGATGGATAACTTCACCACTGAGTTGACGGTCATGGGCGCACGTACTGCACTGACGGTGTACAACCTGCCGTTTGTTCCGGGCAAGCTCAAGACGTTTGATGAATTCCACAAGCGTTATGGCAAGTATATTGTGGCGGCTGTGAGCTAATTTGCTATAATACCCGATAGGCGAGACAGGCGGCCTGGCCGCCTGTCTTTATCTATGGATTATACCTGAATTTTAGATACTTAAATAAACAGCAAATAAATACCAGTAGAAATATCCCGAGAGCTCATTGAACTTTATCCGTCGAAACCCCTTTGTGTTGTTTATGGCCACACTCATAATCGTAACTCTTTATGGGTTATATTCAGTGATTGTTGGTGAAGTATCTGTATGGTGGATAATATTGGGTGCGGTCTGGGCTAAGATTTCTCAATTGTTTGGGCACAACATAGGAATACATAGGTTTTATACACATCGTAGTTTTAAGACATCCAAACCCTGGGAATATGTTATTGCATTTTTTAGTGTTTTCTGTGGAATCAGTCCCCCCATACACTATGTCTATTTGCACAGACTGCATCACAAATACAGTGATACTGATCTAGACCCACACAATCCCAAAGATGGGGTATTACGAGCAATTCTGGGATTGTGGATCATTCAATGGGAAGACAACCCAGGACACCGGGTTCCTATTAAAGATTGCTTCCGTGATCCCATCTGTCACAATGCCACTAGATACTACTATCACCTTTGGGCAGCACTTTTGGCTGTGACATTCCTGATAAACTGGAAAATAGCGGTATTTGTATTCTGTCTTGGTGCAGTGTTTAATTATTTTGACGTCAATTTATTCCTGGTTTACCTGGGGCATGCCTGGGGGAAATGGGGATATCAGAACTTCCCAGAATCCAAGGATGCATATAATAACCGATGGGCACAGATTTGGACCATGGGCGATGGGCTACACAACAATCACCATAAATATCCTGGTAGATACAACAAAGCTATTAAGCCCGATGAATTCGACTTTACCGCCTGGACCATTGAAAAATTCATTATGATCAAGGAGAAGTAACTCAATGTCATGGAAGAAATGGGCATTCAGATTACTCTGGGTAATTATGTATGTTTCAGGACCATTTGCATTGATATATGGAATCATGCATCAGGAGTGGTATTGGTTATTGGGCACATTGTTGATGATCCCCATCGTTGGTGGCGGGTTTGGTGCTGATATTGCACTTCACCGGTATCTCACACATCGGAGTTTTCAGACCACCAAATTCAAACACATTTTAATGTCATTGGCTGCATTTGTGTCTGGCCAAGGCAGTGCCATACATTACGCCTGTGTGCACCGCCATCATCACAGACACTCTGACAAAGACAAAGATGTACATTGCCCAAAGAATCAGGGAATTATCGAGTCAGGATTCATTTGGATGACTCGAGATCTGATACCCATCATTGATCGAGATATCAAATTAAGTGTCAGAGACCTGTTAAGTGACCCATTGAACAAATTTTTAGACGTTTGGTATTATCATCTCTGGCTGATGATCATTGTAGTTGGTTCGATAATTTCCTGGAAAGCCTTGCTATTTTTAATTCTTGCTCCGGCAAGTAAAGGATATTTGGAAATTTTTCTAACCAATACACTGATGCACATCAAAACCTCAGGAAGTTATAGAAATTTTGACACTGATGATTGCAGTCAGAATCGCAGGTGGTATTCCTGGTTTTGTCTGGGTCAGGGAATGCACAACAACCACCACGCCTACCCTGGTGCATATCATTTAAAATTAGCACCAAACGATGTTGATCCTGCCGGTGATTTTATAGAAAAGTTTTTGTTGGAAAAAAATCAGTCCAAAATTTACAAATTTTAAACATCACACATGAAGCCCATAATTTTGATAGGAGTCAGACAGGACAATCGATCATTAATTGCCGCTGCCGAATCACAAGGCAGGACAGTGGCGGGGTTTTTAGACAAGTTTTATGTGGGGCAGACAATTGATCAATTGCCTGTGATTGCAAGTGAATTAGACTTGTTAGACCACAAGAGCAAAATTTACCAGGATAAAGACAACTACGATTGGTTTGTTTCAACGATTTTCACTGGAATCACAAATACCAGGGTAGAAAACGAAAATAATTGGTTGCTGAGGAACAGTAGAGCAGAAATCGCCACGCAGGCAAACTTAAATCTCATTAATATACAACATGCAAACTCTTTCGTAGATCCCACCTGTACCTTGGGGGAAAATATATACATCGGGTGGGGCAGTTATTTTGGGGGCTATTGCACTATAGGCAATTTTAATTATTTTGGGTACAATTGCGGCCTCGGGCACCATGTCAACATTGGGGATTTTTGTACACTAATTAACACAGTGTCGGTGGGAAATGTTGACATCGGAAAAAATGTTTTTTTGGGCCCAGGAACAACTATCAGTCGAAGAGGAAAATCAAATACCACAATAGAAGACAATGTTATTGTTGCCCCAGGGGTTACAGTAGTAAAATCCATACCCAAGAACACTGTTCTGCTTTCGCAGGGAAAAACTTTAAAAAATCAACATTTTATAAATTAATAGCTCGGACAATTAGGCGGAACGTCAATATTGACTTTTGGTCAGTATTGTGGTATAATGTGAAGACTAACACTTAAGGAGTATTAGATGTCCACAAAAACTACTACTCAGAACAAAGAACACAAGAGTCTAGTGGGTATCAAAACTGATTCCCGAATTGATGCACAGGCTCGAGAAAAACTGGTTGCTGCACGGATTGCACTGTTGCTCAAGGCACCGTTTTTCGGTAATCTGGCCACTCGCCTAAAATTAATTAACGCTGACGAGTGGTGTGGCACGGCTGCTACCGACGGGCGTAATTTCTACTACAACAGTGAATTTATCGGTGGCCTGCCGCAGCGGCAGATCGAATTCCTGTTTGGTCACGAAGTTCTGCACGTGGTCTACGATCACATGGCGCGTCGCGAAGATCGTGATCCCATGCTCAGCAACGTGGCTGCTGACTATTGTGTTAACGCTGACCTGCTGGAACAGAAGATTGGTGAAAAGATTCCAGTGGGACTATACAACACCAAATATGTGGGCTGGAGTTATGAGCAGGTCTACGACGATCTCTACGAAAATGCCGAAAAGATTGATCTGGGCGAGCTGGGCAAGATGATCCTGGACATGCATCTGGACGGTGAAGATGGCGAAGGTGATGGCGACAGCCAGGGCAAGGGTCAGGGTTCCGGGCGTCCCAGACTGTCTGACGAAGAACGCAAGCAGATCCGTGACGAGATCAAAGAAGCCATGATCAGTGCCGCACAGACCACAGGCGCTGGCAATGTGCCTGCTGGTGTGCGCCGCATGATCAAGAATCTGACCAGTCCCCAACTCAGCTGGCGTGAGCTGCTGCCGCAGCAGGTTCAGAGTGTCATCAAGTATGACTACACCTGGAATCGTTCCAGCCGAAAAGGCTGGCACACTGAAGCAGTGATGCCTGGCAGCAACTACGACCAGGATATCGATATTTGTGTCAGTATCGATGCATCTGGCAGCATGACTGACGAAATGCTCAAAGACATTGTCAGCGAAATCAAGGGCATCATGGACAGTTTTCAGAACTTCCGTCTGCATCTCTGGAGCTTTGATACACAGGTTTACAATGCTCAGGTGTTTACTCCAGACAATCTGGAAGACATTCTGGAATACGATCTGCAGGGTGGTGGTGGCACCACATTTGAATGCAATTGGGAATACATGCTGGAGCATGACATTCAGCCCAAGTTCTTTGTGATGTTCACTGACGGGTATCCCAATAGCAGTTGGGGTGATGAGAACTACTGCGACACCATGTTTGTGATTCACGGCAGCACCAGTATTCAGGCACCGTTTGGTATCACCACTTATTATGAACTGGGCAAGAAGCAGTAATCACCGTGACAGGAGACCTAGACAATGAACGAACGCTTGGCTCAACTTAAAACTGCTGCTGAAAAAGTCACTGTTCGTAGCCCTGAACAGTTTGCCGAAGTATTTGGCAGACTCATGCTGAACGATCTGGTTAAGACTCTGGAAGATATTGAGAACAACGAATTTGGTGAAATTAAATGGAACATGGACACTCATCTGGGCTGGCAAATAGCTCTGACAGAAGTCAAAACCAAATTGCAGAAATATTTCAAATAGACAAGCGAGGCACATGTCGTGAGTGAAAAAACTATTTTTTACCGAAAAGTAGGTCGTCAGTACAAGCCGGTGGCTGAATATGATCAGACACTCATGGATAGTTTTCCCAAAGGTGCTCATCTGGTGGTTTGTGTTCCGAGTGGGCGTAGCACACGGTTTAACATTGATCCCAACTATGCAGCCATGATTGCGGCTGGTGTTGTAGCAGAAGATGCAGTGAGAACAGCATTGGTAAACGCTGGTGAGATCCGTATGCAGAGCAAGGATCGCTCAAGAGAACTTACGCCAGCACAAAAAGCCGCTTGGGATAATCTGGTCAAGGAGTTTGGGGATAGTGCTCGACAGTTAGAATGGCCCAGTACAGCAGAAGTCGCCGAAGAAGGAGTAAAGGCCATGCAGGAAGAAGCCATGAAATTAATGCAGCACACAGCAGTTCGTGAGGCCTACGAACATTTTATCACCGTGGCTAAACTTTGTTACAATGCCGGCTGATCAGACTAAATATCCCTATTCCGTACCCACTTCATATTCATTATCAGTAGACGCCTATGTCTGGCTCAAGAACAATGGTATTGAACACCGGATTGAATACCAGATGGACCCCACCACCGAAGTAGATGAAGTTCTGCATTCAGTTGTGCATTTTGCCAGACAGCAGGATGCCACCTGGTTTGCATTGAAATGGTCATGAACACCGATATACTGGCCGATTGGAAAACCTCCAGATTTGTGTTGGCGGACCCTGCATTGGGCGACGCTGAATTTACCATGGTTCTGACCGACCTGGAATTCTGGATTGGCAACTATGAAGATTTAACCAACTGGTGTCTGGCGCATGGCGGCGACGTTCATGGCATGACCGTGGACTTTGCTGACGAAAAAACTTTGAGTTTGTTTGTATTGAGGTGGTCATGAATTTTTTTCACGAAGAACGACTGGGTAAATTATTGGTTGCTGCCGCAATTTTACTGCTATCTTGTAATGCGATCTGGTCTCTGATCAGATATCTGGTTGACTGTCAGTGCCAAGAGTAAATAACACACAAATGCTAAAAAACGGCCAACCCAATCCCTTAAATGTGCACAATCTCAGACAGTTGGATTGGTGCCCGCCGCATTTTACCAGCGTGATCATTGACAACATCATTCCACAAAAAACCCTGAGTGACTGGTTATACGAAAATTTATCTGGCAGATTCTATCTGGGCCCCATTGATGTAGATGCCACTGGAGAAAATGCAAAAAAATTTGCTGTCCGAAAAACTCAGATTGCATTTGAAATTCCCAACGAGGCCAGTTATTTCGGTCTGTTTTTACCCAATCTATTAAAAAACGCCCTATGATTTCTAAGATTGAAGAGCAATACCCAACATGGAAAATGCATCAGCCAGTCACAAAACAATCCCTGGACCAACTCAGACTGATCAATGGCACCATATTGGCACAAATCGTTGACGATGCTGAATTAGAACATCAATACAGCAGGTATATTTGTATGCAAGGTATTGCTAATGAAATTATCGAAAACAATTATTCCGGAGACATCGTTGAATTCGGTACATTTAAAGGCCTGGGCTTGCTGATGTTAGCACAGTGTTTTGAACGCAGCAGACAGAACAGATGTTTTATAGGCATCGATAGTTTCCAGGGACTCCCTGAATCATCGGGCGAATGGGTCCAGGGAATGTTTAATAATACCTCATATGATGAGTGTTGTAAGAACATGCAGAATTTCATGCCAGTAAATACTGCTCTGTCCTGGAAAATTATATCAGGCTGGTTCAATGATGCATCAGTTTCAGAAAATTTAAACAACAGCACCAATTCAATATCACTGGTGCATTTTGACGCAGATCTGGGATCCAGCACCACGCAGGCGTTGAATCTAGTCAAACCCCATCTGCAGAATCGTTCTGACCCTGTATATTTTTTATTTGATGACTGGGGCATTGATGAGAAAGAAATACCCCTGGCCTGGCAGTCATGGGTTTCTGAAAATTCTCAGACATTGAATTTCAAATTTGAAGAAATTTCACATGGGTTACTGTCTAAAAACTTTAAACTGACATTTAATTAAAAATTTTTCAACCATTATAATAGTTGTTAAATAAATTTATACGTCACAATTTATCAAGGAGACTTACGATGACTATCGAATCTAATGAAGTTGGCAACAGCCCAGAAGTTCAAACAACCGACACCCCACCACAAAATCTGAATCAGGCATTGACTCTGAATGACCTGATCCTGATGGGCAATATCATTCAAGTGACCACCCAACGCGGTGCATTCAAGGCTGAAGAAATGGCCACCATTGGTGAACTATACAACAAGCTGGTCAAATTCCTGGAAGGCGCTGGCGCTGTAACCAGAACAGAAGCTGCACCAGAATCCACCAACGAAGAAGTTGCTGCAGAAGAACCAGTAGCTGAAACAGCACCCACCGAAACCGAGAACTAAAATGATCAAACATATTGGAAGGCACGGTGAAAGAAAGATCGTAGTGGTCTTCAACACAGTGCCAAGTGAAGATCACATGGCATTGGTTGCTTATAGCGACAGTCTACCATCCATGATGCACGACGAAGTCATGAAGGTTTTGGAAAGCCCTGCTGGTCAGACTGCCAAGGACCTGGCTGAAGCTCTGCACAGAAACATCATGCCAGACGGCACCAACACCCTGACCAGCTTGCACACTGGTGGGTATCTGAAGAAGGTACAGACCAAGCAGATCATCCTGACTCCCAATGCCAAGACCACTGTGAGACTGGATGAGTTAAATAAGATTCTAGCCGAGATGGCACAGGGTCAAGAGGCCGTCAAACGCATGGCTGACATTGACGCTGGTCGCGGTTTTGCTGATCCCACCAAGAACTCCGCCAATACCACCAGCAGAGATGTGGGTGATCCTGTAATCGCTGATAAGTCTGCTGCAACATCCCCAGCTGGGGTCTTGACAGACGCTGATTTGGCTAAAATCAACCTGGATCAGGCCCGACAGTTGGAAACACAGGCCAAAACCCTCATGGCAGAAGCACGCCGTCTCAAGGCAGAAGCCCAGCAATTCATGCCAGCCAAACCAGAACCCGCAGTTAAGAAAACTGTGACTAAGAAGGCACCAGCAGCAGCCACAAAGAAAGTGTCCAATGTCAGAGCAACCAAAAAAACCACGGCGTAAAAAGGCAAAAAAACTCGTCTTAAACAAAAGAAAGAGTTGGCAAGAAATTGTTAATAGCGTTGAAAAGAATGAAATTCCCGTCAGCATACTTCAACAGATTTCAGTTGAATTAGTTGACGGGACTGAAGTTACCATCAATGTCAAAGAACTCATCCTGGAAGGTTACGATCCTCACGATATCCAAAATTTGCTGGATGAAAAATTTACTCAACTGGACGAATACATTCAGAATGTTGATTTTTTCGTGGATATCGATGCTGTGGTGGACACGGTTCAACCCGAGACTGACCGAGTATTAAAGAATCTATGATTGCAGCAATTTTAGCAGCCACACCCACAGGTGGCATTGGATTTAATGGTACCTTGCCCTGGCCCAAAAACTCTGAAGATCTGAAATGGTTCAAACACCACACTGAACATCAGATTGTCATCATGGGCCGCAATACCTGGGAAGACCCTGCCATGCCCAAACCCTTGCCCAACAGATTCAATTATTTGGTCAGTTCTGTTCTGCCAGAGACCAAATATCGTGGGTTAATCAAATGGATTCCAGGGAATCCTGTGGAAAATATTCTGAAAATAAGTCAGGAGCATCCTGACAAAACAGTGTTCATAATTGGTGGCCAACAATTATTTGAGTCATGTGAGCCCATCATTGAACGAATCTATTTTACCAGAATCAAAAGTAATTATCGCACCGACGTTAGACTTAATTTATCCCAATGGATGTCTGAATTCCAATGCAGATCAGTCCGACCCACCACTGATTGCACCTACGAAGTCTGGGAAAGAATTAAGCCCAACTCCCAGGCATCAGACTGAAAATCCTGTATAATTATTAAATGAAAACTTATCTGGACGCACTCGAACATGTGCTAACACACGGGGAAGCACGAGATGATCGCACTGGTGTTGGCACCATTGGCACATTTGGTCTACAAATGCGTTATGACCTCAGACAGGGGTTTCCAGCAGTAACTACCAAAAAATTGGCTTTCCGAAGCTGCGCGGCTGAGTTGCTGTGGTTTCTGGAAGGCAGCAATGATGAACGTCGACTAGCAGAAATCACGCACGGCACCAGAGAAGGTGTCGCCACCATCTGGACTCCCAACTCCCTGGCACCTTATTGGCAACCTCGAGCCAAATTCACAGGCGATGTGGGACGCATCTACGGTGTGCAGTGGAGAGATTTTGGTGGCGTGGATCAAATTGCAGAATTGATTCGGAACATCAAACAGGATCCTCTGAGCCGTAGGCACATATTAACCGCCTGGAATCCCCCCGAGATTGATGTCATGGCCTTGCCTCCCTGCCATGTCATGGCCCAATTCTATGTCACTCGAGACTGGCGACTCAGTTGTCAATTATATCAGCGCAGTTCTGACATGTTCTTGGGCGCTCCATTTAATATTGCTAGTTATAGTCTGTTGACTCATATGATTGCACAGGTGTGTGATCTGGGCGTGGGAGAGTTCATACACTGCATAGGCGATGCGCACATTTATACCAACCACCTGAATCAGGTCCAGGAGCAACTGTCCAGATCTCCCCTACCTCTACCCAAATTGTATCTGAACCCCAGCGTCAATGACATATTCCAATTTACACTAGAAGACATCAGTCTGGAGAACTATGAACACCATGGACCAATTGTCGCAGCAATGGCAGTCTGACGAAACCCATCACAGACGTCGTGTGATATTCTACACTGCCAAGCTGCATTTTGAAGAAACCCTGAAGATGAACACCCATCAATTATTCTGGGAAGCGGCCGGACATTTTAAAGACACCAGGGAATATGCCTGGGTGGAAGACAATGCTGTGGCCTTGCAGTGGGCTGAAGACAGCAATGTGCTGGCCTGGCACAAGCAGGTGGTTTTTTACGGTGATCTGACAGAAAGACAATACATTGACTATGCTCTGAGATTTCTGTAATATATACTATTATGAAAAAGTATACCGTGGAACTCATTGAAGACGGCGATGATCTGGTGTTGCCATTGCCAGAAGAAATTATGACAGAACTGGGTTGGAACATGGATGATGTTCTTATCTGGACTGACAATAAAAATGGCACCTGGTCGCTGACTAAAAAGGCAGAAGAATGAAAGTTTACTTGAGCAAATATCGCAATCACTGGATTAGCCCCTACACCATCTGTGAACGTGTCTGCTGGTGGCGTGAAATCGATTATGACGAGCCCTGGGTAAAAACTGCGAATCGTATTCTGGAGCCTGTGTGTGAAGTTCTACAAAAGATTCTGGACTGGGTGCACCCTGAGATTCGCTATGTAAAGATTGATCGCTGGGACACCTGGAACATGGACAGCGCACTGACTCCCATTATTCTGCCCATGCTCCGACAACTGCAATCAACCAAGCAGGGATCACCACATGTGGCAGATGAAGACGTACCAGAGCATCTGCGTTCAACTGCGTCACCTCCCAAAGCCGACGAATGGGACACTGACGAACTGTGGCATGATCGCTGGACCTGGGTCCTGGATCAGATGATCTGGAGTTTTGAACAACTCAACTCAGATTGGGAAGAACAGTTTCATTCTGGTGAACACGATTTCTATTTTGAAAAGACTGGAGAAACTTCATTTAATCCCATTACCAATAAAATGGAAGGACTCAGCGAGATGAAACATGGCCCCAATCACACTGCCCGATTTGATGCAGAAGGCTTTCGGGCTCACAGTGATCAAATTGATCTGGGTCTGCGTTTATTCGGTAAATATTTCCGAGCATTGTGGAATTGAACTATGAAAACAGATTTTCTAAAAGCAGCATTGGCCAAAAAGAATTCACAAAATCCAACTGGCAGCAAACACAGCAAATCTGATGCCAAGGAATCTGGCGTCAAGAGTCAGGTCAGCATCAACAAACCAGCAAAGAAATCTGCGGGTCGAGGTCGATGAAGTTTCTGGTGACCGGTGGAGCCGGTTTCATTGGTCACAATGTTGTCCGGATACTGGAATCTCAACAACACCAATGCGTGATCGTTGATAATCTGACTGACTATGGCATTTTAGATGCCCGAGAATTGACATACCTGTCTAAACATCGACTGAGCCAGGTCGCCGCTAGACACTGTAATATAGATATTCGAGACTGTGCGGCCATTGAGAAGCTGATGGCGGATTTTAAACCAGACGTTGTCATACACCTGGCCAGTTTTCCCAGACAGAAAGCTGCAGAAAAGAATCCCCGAATAGCCAGTGAGGTCATGATCGCTGGGCTGACCAATCTGTTGGAAAGTGCCCGACACCACAACGTAAAAAAGTTTGTGTATATCAGTAGTTCCATGGTCTACGGTGACTTCGCTTCAGGAACCCATGAACTGGCGCCCTGTCAACCACAGGGCAGTTACGGTATATTGAAACTTGCAGGCGAGTGGCTGGTACAGGATTACCATCGCCTGGGTTTTTTCGACTCCACCATCGTCAGACCCAGTGCAGTTTACGGAGAATGGGACGTGGAAGATCGAGTCATAAGTAAGTTTATAACTCGTGCGCTGCGTGGCGAGCCCATCACCGTTCACGGAGCCAGTGAGGTCCTGGATTTCACTCATGTATCTGACACCGCACAGGGCATAGCACTGGCGGCTGTCAGCGATCAGAGTTCTGGTAAAATCTATAACATCACCAGATCGGCTGATCAGGAATCCACATTGCTTGATGCAGCAAAATTGATTGTAGACATCGCAGGACAGGGTGAAATTGTAGTGGCAGATCGTGATGCCAGGTTCCCACGCCGAGGACATCTGGATATCACCCAGGCCCGAACCGATCTGGGGTACGATCCCAAAGTTGATATTACAGAAGGTTTTACCAGATATTATGAGTGGTACAAAGAAAATCCCCTTCTTTGGTCTTGACAGACAATACGCACTACTGCGTGACGAAATATTGGCCGTCACCGATGAAGTCTATCGAACCGGACAAGTTCTGGATGGCGAATACACACGAAAATTTGAACAAGCCATGGCCATCAGAACCCAGCGACGGTTTGCAGTGGCTGTCAATAGTTGCACTCAGGCACTGATATTTGCTCTGAGATCGGTGGATCAAATCAGATCTGACCGTGTACTGATCCCCACCCAAAGTTTTGTAGCCACATTGAATTCAGTCATGGAAGCAGGACTAGAGCCAGTATTTTGTGATGTCAACCCCATAACTGGGTTGATTGACCTCAGTCGAATCATGGTCAACTATAATGAAATCAATGCCATCATGTATGTGAACTTGTTTGGCAACATCGTGGACTACGATAAACTCCGGACCTATCAGGAGATTTTTGCTGACAACGGTGTTCATATAATTGAAGATGCTGCACAGAGTTTTGGTGCCAGTTATTCGGGAATACCCAGTGGTAAACTGGGCGATGTCAGTTGTCTGAGTTTTGATCCCACAAAAAATTTACCAGCTTATGGCAGTGGTGGCATGGTACTGACTGATGATGTTGATATATTTGAGAACTGTCTCAGTCTCCGAGACAATGGCAAATATCATGATCACACTGTGTCAGGTACCAACAGCAAAATCAGCGAGGCCGACGCAGCTCAGCTGCTGGTTAAATTGCAATATTTTGATGGCTGGCAGGCCCGACGTCGTGAAATTGCTGAATATTATTCAGATCAACTCACAGGATATGTGACTGTGCCGCCCATAGATGCCAGAGTTGAGCCAGCCTGGCACAAATTTGTCATACATTCCGCACATCGTACCAGAATCAGAAAGTCTCTGGAAAATGCCGGCATTGAGACCAGGGTTCACTACAGTCGACCACTCAATCTCAACAGCATCGGCTTTGCCTATGATCGGGGACTGTTGGCTACAGAAGGTGCTGAAGAATTTGGACGCACCTGTCTGAGCCTGCCCATCTACCCTGAGCTCACTGATGTGGAAGTGGAGACAGTGGTGGATCAGGTCAGACTGAGTGTTGACTCAGCCAGAAATTCCTGAGCCAGGCCCACTCAAAAGTCTTGAGTAGCTGCTGGTAGTCGCCGGCCACTGTGTCATAGTACTTGACAGCATCTGCTGCGCCCTGCACGCTCCATTCGGCGTGCTGGCCCTGGGCCTCAGACAACCAGAGGTTCAGTCTATAGCGACTTTCGATGCTGTCGGTTTTTTCCACATGATCCCTGAGTTTAACAACTTCTCTGAATGCAGTGCGCCAGGTCAGTTCGGGAGTGGTGTTGTAATGTGCCACCGCACTCAACACCGGCACCACGGCGTGAGGTTTACTCAGGGTAAAGTCCAGGCCAGGAGCATCTGTCTCCAACACCAGTTGTCGATTGTAGGCAATGATGCCCATATGACCGTATTCCAGACCGTTGACTGGATTCCGGCTGTGGAAGATATAGTGTTTGGCTTCTTGTAACCGGTCGGGTTGCCAACTCCAGTCAAAATTCTCGACCACCTCCAGTTTAGCAAACACTGTGAAGAACCAGGCAGTGTCGCTGAGTTCAGCTGCGGCTCGATAGGCATTGGCACGCCCATCGATGTTCTGAACACGTTTGATGGGTCTGCCTGCAATGTTACACAAATGCTCATACCAGCGTTCTGCATCGGGTTCACCATTGCTGATGTAGATGATATCCAGATCGGGTTCTTTTATGGTTCGTTGCTTGTCGATATAGGGATAATCATAGGCTTGTGTATTAATGTGAATTTTCACGTCTCTGGGAGCCAAAATCACACTATTTCCACGCGAAAAAGTGTGAATTTTCTTGTCTTTGGCATACCAAATTGCAGGTTCGTATACTAGTGCATGATCTTGAACGAACTCATGATTGGGCACGAACCAGGTGTAGGGGTTTTCAAAATTATGATTTTTAAGCACATCAACTGCCGAGTCAGTGGTATAACGAACCACCGGTATAGGTAATCTGGGAACTGTCTGTTCTGAACAGTAGTTCACCGTGTCAAACCAGTCCAGCAACACCAGTTGTTGCATTTGTTTCTGAAAACTCGGCACGTGTATATAAAATGTGTCTCCACGAATTTGTTTACCACTGGGGAATACGTGCATCATTTCACGTTGCCAGGGTTCAGGTTGCCAACTGAAATCAAATCTGGTGTAGTCGCACAGACTGCTGATGACCCAGACATACTCAGTGGTCACTGTGGCCATGATACGACGCAGAGTTTCCAGATAACTGTCAACGAATCTGGTGCTCCGAATATCAGGGTATTTCTGACTGAGTTGCTGATACTGATCAGTGGCGTTGCCGTGACTGACCCAGTAGATGTCATGCAGGTCATCGGGTATCATGACTGGCTGATCTTTAACAAAATTCAGATTGGGGAATTGTTCAATGCTACCAGCCCACTGAGTATGTCGTTCGAATTCGTAGCGATTGATTAAGAAAGTATCTGACCATTTCTGCCACTGTGACCCAAACACATGAGTCATATAACTTTGCCAGGGCTGGGCATGCCAGGTGAAATCGAAATCGTCGTAGACGTTTTCGCTGCTGATAACCCAGAATTTGCCGGTTTTACTCCTGGTCAGACAGCGTCGAATAGTGTCCATGATGCTGTTGGCATATCTGACCCTGTGTATGTCAGGATAACGCTCTTGTAGGCGCGCATAGCGCGTCTTGGCACTGGCATTGTTTTTATCAATAAAGAAGATGTCCAGCACCTGTAGAGACGTTTTCTGATCCTGGGCAACCGTCTGAATCAGTGGAATTTCTCCCTGAAACTTTAAATCGGTGGCACCAGGCACCGTGTAGGTCAGCCCAACACTTTGCTGAAACTCTGTACCAAAATGATAGACATAGGGCAAGTCTTTGGGGTGCGGAACCCAAGCAAAGTCAATTTGTGTCTGATCCACTTCTTCAGGCACGTGCCATCGATCCATCACAGGCAACATACGAGCCAGTGGATGATCCATAAACTTGCGTTCCTGTGCACCAGGTACCTGATACTCCATGGTGGGCATTTCTGTGGCAGGATACCATTGATTGCCAAAAACATAAATGTAGGGAGGGTCACCGGGATCCGGACACCAGCTACGATCAAACTCGAATGGCAGATCAGTCTGTGCCTGCCAGTGCGTGTCGGTGGCCAGCAGTTTTGCCTGTGGCATTTCCATGTATTTGGTGTCAGTGGCGCCGATCATGGAATATTCCACAGTGGGCATGACTTCTGCGGGCCAGTGCTGATTACCAAAGATATAGTTATATGGCGGACTGCCAGGGTCGGGTTCCCAGCTATAATCAAAGTCACAGGCATAATGTGTGATGAATTTTTCAGGTTCACCAACACGTCGAGCTCTGGGCTCCATCATATATTTTATTTCAGTGGCACCTGAGACCTGGTATTGCAGGGCTGGTCTGAGTTCAGGCGACATCCATTGGTTACCAAACACATAGATGTAGGCCGGATCCTTGGGGTTGGGTCTCCAACTGTAGTCAAAGTATTCAATGTTGTCCAGTATTAGAAATTTCGCGGCATCTGGTGCCACCGTGGCCACCATGTCATCCACATATTTGACTTCAGTGGCCCCTGGCACAGTATAAACAACTGTGGGTTCCAACACACCAGGATTCCACTGATTACCAAACACGTATATGTATGGGGGGTCAAATGGGTTAGGCTCCCAGCTGAAATCAAAATCACTCACAGGAATGTTGATGGTAAATTCATCAGGGGTTGGCAATTTACGTGCCCTGATCTCAGTCATATACTTTGTTTCTGTGGCTCCTGGAACCACATATTCCAGACTGGACTTGTATTCAGGTGGATTCCACTGATTACCAAATCGGTATGTATAAGGTGGATCCAGTGGATTTGGGTGCCAGGTAAAATCAAAAGAATCCCTATCTATATTATCAAATATATGCCAGTTATCTGTTCTGGGTAATGATTTGACCACGAATGAATCTGATAATTTAATTTCGGTTGCACCAGGTACCGTATATATTACACCACTGGCGCTCTGATGTTGACTAGGAAAACAGTAGATGTAAGGTGGATCCAGGGGGTTGGGATGCCAGGTGTAGTCTACCGTATTACTGATAATGTTCTCAGGTACATGCCAGTTTTCTAATGATTCCTGTCTTGGCACAACTGCGTTATCTCTGAAATGCCAATGTCTATTTTTTACAGTGTGTTTATTGGCAAGGTAGGTACCACCACATGTCTGCCACTGACTGGGCCAGACATGAACAAACTCACTCTGCCAGGGCACCGGACGTTGATCAAAATCAAATTTGCTATAATCGTTGTTGCCATCAATAAACCAAAAGAATTTGGTCCGACTTAGTCGGGCAGCAGCGTCTAAATCTCGAGCCGGTTGCTCAAATGGAAAAAGGCCGGGCTTGGGTCCCTGATAAAATACATCAAACATGGATTTTTTCTACTTTGATTCCGCAGCGTTTTAGAAATTCGATGCCAGATGAGCATCGATAATCCACTGTATAGTAGACTGCAACAACGCCACTCTGATAAATTAATTTGGCACAGTCAATACAGGGGCTATGAGTGATAAACATGCTGGCGCCAGCACCGCTTTCGCTGGAACGAGCCAGTTTTGAAACTGCATTTGATTCAGCGTGGAGTACTTCGGGTCTGGTTTTTAACCGCCTGAGATAACTGCCACCATCCTCGTCTTCGTGCCATTCCCAGCCCTCTCCTAGCAATTTGTAAACCTGACTTGGGTCGTCCCATTCTATTTTTTTCTCCCAGAATTCGCAATTGTTATCCCAGCCGGCCGGCATGCCATTGTAGCCAATACTGATAATTCTATCATCTTTAACTACCAATGCGCCAACTTTAAGCCTTCTGGCTGTACTACATTCAGCATAGATATGCGCAGCTCGCATATGTGCCTGTATGTGTTTATTCTTCATCCGTGACTTCCATCCAGGTATAATCACCCAACCATTTGATCTGACAGATATAGTTGTATTCCTCTGGAGCACCGCAACTCCAGCCGGTGGGTCCCTGGTGACACAATCTAGTATACTGTTTTTTTGTATCATACACAAGCCAGTATTTCTGCCCGTGATAGGTCCGAAATTCATAATGAGCCTGATGCACCATGTCGGTGATATCCAGCCGGCGTTTAAGATCAGCTGCTTGTTTTTGTAACACTGACACCAAATCCATGATGCGGTTGTACTCCTGCATGCCATGCATTCTGGCAGCATTGACCATGACATCTTTTTGTTTGGTCACAGGAACCAAATCAAACGCAGGACCACCCACATCAGTGGGGTATGGGGTGATATTTCTGTTGAAAAATTCCACCAGAGAGTTACCTACGTTGGCGTCATAACTTTCCCTGCCTTTGGCACGATTGGATTTTTTAGACATCAGGAACCGTCAGCGGAAATAAGCTGTTCTGCAATATAGTCGGCCCAAAATTCTGAATTTTGCACAGATACCTGAATATTAAACTGACTGGGAGACTCAAACAGCTGATTGGTATCAGCAAATCTACTCTCTGTTATGGTATCCATCCAGATCACATAGTCAGCTGCAAATTCATCACGCAACTGCTGTGTGGGTGCTACAAAATCGCATATGACAAAATCTGATTCAGAAGTGTCGGCCAACTGTTTCATGCGGCTTGCTTGCCTGAGTCTACCAGCTTCACTGAAGTCCCAATCATTATGTTGCTCCCTGATCTGATCAGCATTGTACCAGTCGGAAGTTCGACCCAATTCAACAAGTTTATTTTGTAATGCTTGTGCCAGAGTGGTTTTGCCACTGCCCGGCAACCCCATGATTAATATCTTCTTCATTATTTAATGTCCCAAAAGTCAATGTCAAACCACTTAATAGATTTGGTTTGAAATTTACCAACATCAAGGCTTGAATTTTTTACTGAGTAATTTCTTATAATCTCAGCCAATTGTCTGGCCAATTCAATATTATTAAATTCACTCAGATGATTATGCCTCGTGTCGTGCCTTAATTTCTCAACAATTGTATTTTTGCTGTCAAATAACCCAAGTTCAAATTCGTTAAGAGATACTGATGCAAGTGCAGGTGAAACAGAAACCTCAGTGGGAGAAATTGTTAATTTTTCTACTGACCAAGGAAAACAATGCAAGTGAATCAATTTTAAATGCCCATATATGTCTGAAATTTCCCTAAGCCACATCTATTGAGCCCAGTTTGCAAATTCCATATCTAAAATATATTTGTAGTATAACTTTACTGCTAAATGTTCTTCATTAGCAGGATTTGGATCATGTTTATCTAGATGATTTTGATTTAGGTTGTGATTTAATAAACGATTGGCATCTGAATGACAAAAAACCATGCATTCAGTGTTATTGATCTGTTCTGGTGTTAATTTTCTTAACGATTGTCTTGTGGACCACCATCCAGCACCACCAATGCCTTCACCCAATAAATTTAATTTTAACTCCTGGGCCAAAAGATTTGGCCAGCAGGGGGGGTGATTTAAGTTATCATTGTTTACATTTCGGCTAGCACAAAAACTATCACCAACAACAATAAGATTCTTCATGACATGACCTTTACATTATACAACTGTTCAAACCTGTCGGCATCTGCACGATTGTTGACCATGGGTTCTCCGCGTATGTTCAGACTGGTGTTCAACAACATGGGACAGCCAGTCTGTGCATACCAGGATTCCAACAATTGTCTGATGCCGCTACCACAATTTTCAGACACGGTCTGCACTCGACTGGTGCCGTCCACATGTATTATAGCAGGAAATTGTTCAGGATGCCGACATTTGGCTATGACCTGCATATATGGGCTGGTGGCAAAGCCCACTGGCATTTCAAAATAGTCGTTGGCGTGCTCTTGTAAAATCACCGGGGCAAATGGTCTGAACTTTTGTCTGCGTTTGATTTCGTTAACTCGGTCTTTAATTTCAGGACCCCGTGGATCTGCTAACAGACTACGGTTGCCCAGGGCCCTGGGACCAAACTCTGCTCGACCACTGGCCACCCCCACAATCTGACGAGTCAGTAGTTCATTCATCAGACCAGCCAGAGGATATGGTCCTGGAATTTCTGTGCCCAGATAGGGATGTTGCCAGTTTATTCGACCACTATAAGCCAGAGCCGCGGCCCCCAGACTGCTGCCGCAATCACCAGGGTTGGGCATGATCCAGATGTCGTCGAAATATTGTCCCAGTCTGGCGTTTGCTGAACAATTTAAAGCGACTCCACCCATATAGACCAAATTCGTGCTCCAGCCGAATGCCCTGGCTCGTGTCATCACACTGGCCAGACAAGTTTCCAGAGTCTGCTGGGCACTGGCCGCGATATCAAAATCACTCATGTCTGGACGATAATCATCAGCACCCGCATGGAGATTCCGTCGAAACTCCAGAGTGTCCAAATTCTGAACGAAATCCGCTAGCATGCTAGGATCAGCAGTGCCATAAGCTGCCATACCCATGAGAATGTATTCTTCATCCAATGGCCGCAACCCTGCACGTTGAGTCATGGCTGAATAAAACAGCCCCAGACTGTGTGGATATTTCTGACCCCAGAGTTTGTTATATTGGGCCTGACCATTGACGTATTCTGCGGCCCAGATGGTTATGGTGTCCCATTCACCGATGGCATCAATCACCACCACGGTGGCCCGATCGAATGGGCTGGTCTGAAATCCCGCAGCGGCATGACTCAGATGATGCTGATAAGTCCTGACAGGGACTGAGATTTTGAATCCCAACTGGTCTGTTATGATTTTTTTGGTATTTAGTTTATCCCATTCGATGCCCTGACCGCTGTATAGCTGTCGCAGTTGCTTCAGCCAGGGAGTTTCATAATAGGCAATTGTGCCAATGGGCCCATGTGCCAACGCAGCTTCTGCTATGCCCTGACAGAGGTCGGCATCGTTTTTTTGCTTGCTGTATCTTTCACTGTGTGCCGCAAATAGGATGTCACCGGTGCTACCATCAACTACTGTAGCACCTGCGTCATGAAATCCAGCCGAGATTCCTAATATGTTCATTGATTCGATCTGCTATTAATTGATGTCCAACTTCCAATGGGTGCCCGCCAGGGCCCAAACTACAATCTCCCATCCACTCCACCAAACCTTGCTTGGGCCAGCCCAAATAACAATCTAACCCAACACCAGAAGCATATTTCTGTATATCAAATGCACTGACAAAGACATGTGGTATGTCCTTAAGATAGTTATCAAGTAATTTAATCTGCGTTAAAAATTTTAAGTATGCCCATTGTTCATCCCAATCTTTGAAAACTTCTTCAACAATTTTTCCGTATTTTCTAAAACTACCTGAAGTCAAATGTTTATTTGAAATTTCTATTCTATGGGGGCTGGTCCAGGCAATAATGACCCTGTCCACTCGATGGTTATCCACAAAATCCACCGTACTTCTTAAAATATAATCATTGCTGGCACCAGCAGTCGCAATGTTGACTACATCGAAATCTAGCAGGCGAGGCCAAGCAATGGGAGATTCTTCGCCCGATGTAAAACTACAGCCGTTGACCAATATCATTTGTAGATGAATGGATCACGTTTACGCAACTCTCGGAGTCTCTTACGGTAGGTAATTTCTAAAACAATACGATCATAAATTTTTCGTAACCAATTCATTGAATTTTTCCCTAATCAAATTAGCAGCATCATCGTGTGCTGCCTCGAGCGGGTGTGTAGTGCCCATTGGGTATTTATTTTCTGTCGCCCAGTGAAAAAATCCTTTGGGTTCCTGGGTCAAACTGACCGATGTTGCAGGAAAGAAAAACCATTGGTCCCAGTCAATCAGTTGATATAAATCAGATAGCCAGTGATCCTGACTCCTAATATAATTTTCATGTTGATAAAATGTATTACCAGCTGTCAGGAAAATATAGGGGATCCCATTTAATTTTAGATAATCTTGCATGAAAATAAATTCTCTAAAACTGGAATACATTTCATAATATTCACTGTTGCCTACATGTTTGTAAAATACTGATGCAAAATCTGCGACTCCAGTGGTTCTGGCAGTTAATATATTGTTGAGTTGTCGTTGTTCAATATCAGAATTGGGAGTAAAATAATTGTCAGAAATTTTCTTTAAGTCTGATTCAATGGTCCAGGGATTTATGCTATACCAGGGACTATTTCGTTGATGTGTCTGATAATTAAATCTAAATTCAAATCTGGAAACAAAACTCCACATTATTAGTACAGCAAATTTCTTTCCCTGACGTTGTAGGTCCTGACATTTTCTTAGAGTTGTTCTGGAAATAGCCGAGTTAGCATTACCAGGAAAGGCAGTTGATACATATTCCAGACCAGCAAGTCTAGCTAGTTGAGCAGAAAACGTCTTTTCACTAGGTGTTTGATTAATCTGATCAGATAACTCCGACCCAAAAATTAGGCTGTCACCCCCGGCTACTAAAATCATAACCAGCCATCATTGCATTAATTTGCTGCTGTTGGTGGTCATCATCCGACCAACAATTATCATAGACCCCAATGACATCGTCAATTTGTATCTGATATATGTCCAAATACTTCCCCAAAATTTCTCTGATTTTAATCGGGTTTTGGGTATTAAAACTTTTAATTAGATCAACTTGCCCAATAGGCAAATATCCCAGACTCAGATTGGTATCCCCAGGGTCACGACCGTTATCTATCAACCATTGGCGGAACTGATCCTGTTCCTGATCGTGCCATTTGAATCCCCGACCATAGGTGACATTATTGCCCCACTCAATGTCAAATTCGCCACTGTAGTATTTGAGCTCAGTGATGGCTTCACAAATTGTGTCAGTCAGTCTGGGAGCATGTTCGTCACGAAAGACTTCAAACAGAGTTTTTCCAATCTGTGTCCAATGCATGTAGACTCTACCAAATTCTCGATCATAACCATTGGTCAAAAATAACTGTCTGTGCTCGGGCGTTAATTCATATCGTTGGGCTTGCAGGAATGTGGTAATCTGACTGGGGCGCACCCAGTCTGGTAAAACTGCCCGTTTACGCTGACTCAGAATCAGAGTTTCAATTTCATGACAAATATTGTTTAATTGCCTGATGGCGTATTTGGTATCATAATCCGCTAATTTATAATAGCTGCTGAGGTCCCAGGCAACTCCCTGCAATACTTCAAAATGATTATGCAGACGGTTCATTACTTCGTGTTTGACACTGAGCCCCAGGTTTTCATCGTCCCAGCCAACGGAATAGTCACTACCAAATCTCACAACATCAGGAGTAAAGTAATCCTCAATGACATATGATTCTAACCCTGCATTTTGCCAGACCTTTGTTCGATTAAAAAGATTGATGGTTTTAATGTGTCGATTGAGCTCGTTACACAAATATTCTAAATTTCTAGCAGTGTCTGGAAATCCCATAAAACAATAATTTTTTTCCAATGGTCTGCCAGACTTTAACAATTCTCTAAGTGCAACTACCCAATCCTGGGCCAGTTGATGGTGGTCTGGAATGATCCAGTAATCCCAGGTCTCTGACTTATTGACGGGATTTCTTAAAGTGACTTTAACTGTCGATGGATTTGTACCACTCATGAACTTGGGGCCTCTGACTAAGAATATCTGCTAATGTATATGTATCCTTGCGAATAGATTCCAATTTTAAAATTCTGGCTTTACCTTCGCATAATCCCGCAGTATACTCGTTGGGCCATTGCTCGGCGAAGGTGGGTCGAGTTTTGAGTTGTACCAATATATCCCGCAATGCTCCCTGAGTCTCTGGTAGCAATTCATCTATCCAAGTATGTAATATGTCTCGAGGTAAAGCCAGAGGTGAAAGCAGGATATCCGGACCGAAGCTAAACACCACTTTGGCCAGGATATCCACCCCCAGTTCATCTGCTAACTTTTGAATATTCGCTATTTCAAACATACCCGGCAGGGTAAGTGTGAAATCAATTCTCATCTGACGACGATGCGTAGCGACTCGAACACCAGCCTTAAAGTTTTCAAGCCACGTTGCATAATCGAGACCTGTTCGTATATACTCTCCAACTCGGCCCGTACCATCGATGCTTGCACATATTTGCCAGTCGCGTAGCCCAGCCAAAATATCGCTATAGAGATTGATGCCGCGATAATTGATGCGACTAAGGTTTGTGTTGTATCTAGCGTAAACATTTTTACCATCTCCCAGTTCAACAATGCGCCGCATATAACGCCAGTGCTGTTCGTACATCAGAGGCTCACCGCCTACCCAATATACCTCCTCAACTTGATGGTTCTCGACTGCTTGAGCGAACTCTTGTTCAATCTGTGTTTCTTGAAAATATTCGATTTGTTTTTTTATTTCTGGACGCTGCCAATTATTCTTGGAGTCATGCCAGTTGATCATGTTGTGCTGCCGTTGTTCGGTTTCCCAGGCACTGCTCAACATGTCGCCGCACGTACGGCATTTGAAGTTGCAGAGATTACTGAAACGATAATCCCAGCTGACAGGTTGCATGGTAGTATACCCCGATTCATCTGTGGTTTCCCATATGCTATTGTACTTATGTCCGAACAACTGATTAAAATAGCTGCGGTATACGTCGGTATTTAGTAGCTTATTATTGCAGACTTCGCACTCAGGCAATGTTTCTCCTGCCATCATACGCCGGCGCACCGACTTCATGTGCTCGCTATTCCAATGCTGCTCTAGTGTGATGGGAATGTACTTGCCTGTGCCGGCCCGAGTATCAATATACTGTTGAAAGTTTTGTGCCGGCTCACGACTAGCACAGCACATTCTTCTCTCAGTCTGCGGACTCAGATAGGTGTGTGCCCAGGGGGCCATACAAAGTGTTGGTGGCTTTTTGTGAAAAGCAATTTCTGATTTCTCTAATTTCATCTGTGTCTTGAGACCCAGTTGTCAACCAAATCAAAATTTTCATTATTATGTTCCTGACATTTTTTTGAAAATTCGCCGTTAATAATAATTTCTAAATTATGATCAGCTGACGGTTGGGAATCATTCAACAAAGAATTAAAATCCATATTTTTAATATGTTCAAGCAACTCATATATTTTGATCATTCGATCAAAATCATGTTTGCACTGATCAAAATCCAAATTGAATCCATAGTCAAAATTCATACCCAATTTAGAAAGATGCGTCAGTGTATTAAACTGCCCTATTGGCAAAAAGGGTTGTCTGGCAATCAGAGGTTTCCAAGTTTTTTCTGTTAAATAAGGAGTAGTATAACATTTATCCTGATTGAACATTGTTCCATAAACCCCTTCATTGGTAAGATTTAAAATTGCATCCAAATACGCAGATTTTCTCCAATCACCATTGGTGATTGGCAAGTTGGGCAACACAAGTGGGCCGTCAGCAAAAAGATTGGTGAGTTGGCTAAATTTTTCACTACTTAGATATCGCCAGATTCTGTCAGGCACACCGGCAGATGCATCAAAATACCAGGGTGAAATTCCATAGTCTATATTATGCCAACTAACAATACAGTCTGTTAGATCATATTCATTCATTAGATATGCAATAATTGCTGCGCGATTAAAATCATTGCGCCGACTTAATGCACTCAGTCGTTTTGTTGGGGATCGTTTTTCCTGATTGTATCCGTACCGATCAACAACCATTGATAATTGTTGGTGCCAGGTGACCCAGGGACAATATGTTACATGATCTGGCCATATATTTTCATTGGCATCACCATCACAAATTAACAAAAAGTCACAGTCAGCATGTAAATTAAAAAAATGTATCAACTTGTCATAATGATAAAATTCAGTATGAAAACTAATTAATATATTTTTATAATTTTTAGGTATGGAAATTCTTGTAATGTCTTGCACATTTAAAACAAAATAAATCTGCCCCCATTGTAACAATTTAAATTGTTGATACACCGTTTGAAAGATGTTGTTTGAGTTAACATCTTTCCAGGGCCCGCAAACATCAGTCGGTAAATAATCAATCATACCCCATGGCCTTGGCAATTTCAGGATGCGTTTCAGCAAAACTTTGTTTTCTGTATTGGTCGGCCAATTTCATTGTTGTTAGAAATTTCTGACCATCACTGCCAGACCCATTACGAATAAACTGAATAATACGTTCAATCTCTGCACGATATTTGGTGTGAAACTTGTGATTGGTTAATCGTTCAATCACCAACTGTTGTGCTGCAGGAGTCATACGACCAATATTCATGTGCCAGGGATCATGCAGCATATTGAAATATATGTAGTCAAAATCTTGAGTACTGGCCCAATCACAAATTTCTGGCAAATAATAGACATTCTGAGCATTCATGGTGGTGCAGAGTTGCGTGGTGATTTTCTTGCTGCGCATGGCCGAAAATTTATTTAAATTTTCCTGTACTTCTGACCAGTCAGCACCATAACGTTCCAGCTCGAATCTCTCGCCAACGTTGTCTATGCTGAAAGCAATTTCCACACGATTGAACTTGTTCCATAATTCAGCAGCGTCGGGAAACACAGTGCCATTGGTATTGTAATGAATATCAATATGCTGACTGTGGCCATGTTCTGCAGCATACTCCAACAAATCAAAATGTTGTTGAATTAGAAAAGGTTCTCCGCCCGTAAACTCAAAATATTTGATGTTGGGCAACAGACTTTTTAAATTTTCCCAGAAATCAGGACTTTCTCTGGGCCAAGCGCCCTGCTGCAAAAACTTATAAGCCAGATGTTCTTTTCTGTTGACAAGACCTGGCACATAATCAATTTCTTCCTGGACCCACTTGCTGCTGCTCCAGCTGCCGCAAATACGACATTTGAGATTGCAAATATTGCCCAATTTAAGATCAATGAACCACAATTGGTCAGGATTGACGTTGTGCCAATCCACTTGATCATAATACTCCTTAAGACGAACTCGACTGTTGATTCTTTTGCTGGTTCGACCTGCAGCTTCCTCTTCCCAGCAACGATCGCAAGTGGGGGGTTTATTTCCTGATAAAAATTCCTGTCTGAGACGTTGCATGTACTTGCTCTGATAAATCTCTTCCAGATTATGCTCTTTAAGCAAGTATTTTTCGCCCGATGGTTTGGTTATTTCATCTTTGGCTAAACAACAGGGTCGCACTGTTCCAACAGGGCTGGTCTCAACACTAATCCAGGGCAATATGCAAATGCTATTAGGTAATGTCATGTGGTAAAGAGCTCAATTCAGTAAATACTTGCCAGAAATCTTCATTTCTGACTCGATCAAGTTTGGCGGTCTCCGCAACAAACTTATTCCAGTGTTGGCTGTTGTCCTTGGCCATCATAAAGTTGATGGCACTTTCAAAACCATTTGTAGCTCGTTTTAAATCGTCCTGCGGGCGCAACCATTCCAGATGTTTACGATATGCTGGCTCAACCACTTCTCGTTTAAATTGTTCTGGTAATACATCAATTCTGTGCCATTCAGGACTCTGACAAATGTTAACATTAAAATCTTTAGCTTTTATTAGGCCCAACTCAGTCCATTCACGGTGAAAATCCAATACATGCAACACATTAGCGGCACTAACAGTTGCGCTGATATAAAAATCAGCGTGTGGGACTTCACGCATCATACGCTCGCGATTCTCCACCGTTTGCTGCCAATCAGTGCCTTTACGTAGGATTTCTGCGCGGGAACCACTGGCATCCAGACTAGCACCAACGTTAACAGTTTTAAAATGCTTCCAGTACTCAAACACATGTTTATTTTTATATCTGAGCTCACTAAAATTGGTATTGTACATGAGTCTGACATCAGTCTTGCCCAACTCGATCAATTTTTCCAGTAACAGGTAATGCTCTTTCATGATCAAAGGTTCGCCACCAGCAAAATAAACTTGTTCCAAATGCGGGATGTGTGGTTGCATTTGCTCCCAGATATCCATCTCATGGCGGCCAGCGTACTCCACTGTGGTCATTTCCCTACCCAAAACATCTGGGTTTCTATTATAAAGTTTAATGTGATCACTATACCAATTACTGCTAAAGATAGGCCCACAGGTTCTGCAACGGAAATTGCAGAGATTACTGAATCTCACATCCCAGTATCTAATATTGAATTCTGGATGCTCACCATCTTCAAGAGTCTGTTCTACTTCTGCAATATGATGACCATAATTTCTGTTGGCATCATACCGCATGCTGAAAAATCCACTTTTCTCTTGTTCATAGCATTTGTTGCATTCCTTACTAGGCTTCTCAGTCAGCATGTTTTGACGCAACTGTTTATAGGCATCTTGATTCCACACAGTCACCATGTCGTCTTTACGTAAATCCCCCAGGGGATGCCAGTAGTCTGCCAAACAACAAGGATAAACTCTTCCATCAGGAAATGCATGCATGTGCACCCAGGGCAACATACAAAATGTCTTGCTCTCCAAAAGCAATTCTTTTTGTCTCTCTGTTAAACTTTCCAGATCAGCAAAATATGGTGCTCTGGCCGTGTAACTGTAGCCTTTATTATAAAAACTTTTAATATCGTTTGAATCGCTCATAGTGTTGTGTACCAATCGGCCAGTTGTGGGAATGTTGTTTTAAAATCCTTGTCACGACGCTGATCATATTGTTGATGAAACTGTTTGAAATCGTTATGTAATGCTGGCAAGTCAAACGCATCACTGTGTGGAGTTTTAACAATATCCAAATAATCAATCAGACGTTGCACATGATTCTTTTCATGCTCATGAAGCATGCAATGATCATTAAATCTATTTAACCAATCCACCAGTCTCTGTCGATGTTTCATACGAATATCATCAGGCAGCACCAATGGACTCTGAAAACTGGGAAAACGCAGAATGTTTAATGTAAAGTTGGGGTTATTTCGACCCCATTGACTTTTCCATTCCATGAGCATGGTTAGAAATTCTGGCAAACTTTCCAGGCAAAGAGCATTAATTGTGCACATGACATGCAAGCTACGCAACCGACCGCTGCGCATCAAGAACCACATGTTATCCGTCCACTGCTGCCATTCAAGCCCATCGCGAATGTATTCTGCATGAGCGCCCAGACTTTCATTGCTGGTATACAGATCAAGTTCGATGCCTTGGGTACTGTCTAGTAATTCTTCCAGCACTGATTGGTCAAAGCACAGGTTGCTATTAATGGCCAGTCTGGTCGTACTAGCTCCACGATTATTCTTGAACCAATCCAACAGACGTTTTGTATACCCGCTCATGAGCGGTTCACCGCCGGTGATTCTGAGTTCAGTCAGGGTCTGGTGGAGGTCGGTTTCCCACCATTTGAAGAATGCTTCCACATACGGATTAGTTTCACCGAGTTTATAAAGTTGAGCACTATCATGCTCATGAGTGAAATGGTTACGACCATCGCTGACCAGATTGATGTATGCTCCATTTCGGTGAATATCGCGTACCCAGCTAGTGCTGAAAGCAGGATTACAATAGCTGCAGGCCAACTGGCAAGTTCTATCAAATGCGATTTCCAAAGTTTTAAGATTAATGTCCGAATTCCAATCAGTGTTGTATGCAAGATCCAGGTCCTCGTCTTTATAAATTACAGTTTTATATACTCTATCGCTTATGGCATCCACGCCCATGTCTTCAATTTTCCAGCAATACTCACAGCCGGTAGGTCTTTCTCCCTGTTGCATCTGATGACGTTCTTGCTTTTTGCGTGGCGTATTATGCAGAGCTCTGGGGTTGGCCTCTACCTCTTGGACTGAAACTTTATGTGGTAATGGGTGATGACAACTAGTGGTCATACCCGACCCCAGCCAGATAGTGGCATTGTACCATTTGGCGGCACAGAAACTTTCAGACTTGATGTCGATTACTCTACGTCTATATTCTAAATCTGTTTCGTTATGTATTTTCGGCATAATATCGGCACTCTTGCCAGAATTCCTTCATTGTGGGGAAGCTGCTAATAAAACTAAATCCTCGACGCTTGTCGTATTCGTTAAAAAATCTATAAAAATCTGCACGTTGTTGTTGTATATATTCAGGATCTAGATCCCGCCCATTTTTCATCCAGGCAATATTTCTGCGCATGCGTTGAACTTCATAATCTTTGAATCCATCAAATCTATCAACACCTTCGGGTAGTTGATGGGACTCCATCCAATCAGCAACATCTTCTAATATTCTAACATAACTAGCTGGCAAAATTTGCAGACTCTGCCAGGTGGGCTGTCGCAGCAGGGGAGTATCAAACCAGACACGCTGATAAGTCAGACTGTGTTTTTTACGTTGTTCCAGAATGATTTCCAATAACTTTCGCAGACCTAGAATATTGAGGTTGCTCATGGTAATGATATAAGTCAGACTGTTACGATAGGGCACTCTGGTTAGAAATTCTTCAGTATTATGCAGACACTTGTCTAGATTGAGCCCACCGCGTATGTACTCACTCTGCTCTTTAATACCCGAATCCAAACTCACATACTGCATGAAGTGTTCAATTTTTGTGCCCTGACACAGTTGCTCAACCTTGTGCATGTATTTTTCAAACAGTGCATCATCCACACTAAAATTGCTGGTGACGTCCACATGCAAATCGCTTTTGGGCAGGGCCAGGATGTAATCAAACACTCGGTGAGTGTTTTTGTCCATGAGTGGCTCACCACCAGTCATGCGAAAATGCTTGAGGTGGGGATACAATTCTGGCCACCAGCGCCAGAAGGCGTCCACATAGGGATTTTCTTCACGAACCGGAATGGGTTTGCGGCGTCCCTGAAAGTGTATGGGGTCATTGTGCGGTGTGGTGGTGGGATAGGCCCCCCAGCGATCAATTTCTTTGCCCCACTCGGTACTGAACTGTGGGCTACAATAACTACAAGCTAGGTTGCAGCCATGACTAAAGTTAACTTCCACATAACTGGGTGTGGCATCCTGATCCCAAGAGCCATGGGCTATTTCTTCATAGTGTTCTGCTGCCCAAGGTTCGCCACTGCGATAATGCCTGTCACTAAGTTGGCCGTTGTCTTCAGCTGACCAGCAATAGGCACACTCCGACGGACGTTGCTGCTCTAGCATCAACTTACGTTGCGCTTTCTTGTGTGCAGTATTGTGCAGTGCACCGGGATTAAACGTCAGTGGTGCAGCATCAATTTCATGCAAGGGAGGATGATAGCAACTATTGGTTAACCCAGTGGGCAAATGTAAACTAACCTGCTGCCATTTGGCCAGGCACAGTGCATGACCTAATTTTTCACGCATTTCCTCAGCAGTACCCATGAACTTGCTCTTACTCACGAATCATTGGTCCTTTGTTCTGAAAATTGCTCCGGTAATGATGCTTGAAAAATGCACTGGCGTCGGGATCCATGTCGACAATTTTCAACCCCAATCTCTGACGTAGTTCATCGCCCACAGCAGTGCAATGATCAGGCTCGTGATCTTTGTAATTTTGCCACAGTTCAGACAATGCATCAAACCACTGTACCTGCCGGTAATCCCAGTCCTGCAGCATGGTTAGTTGTGTGCCCAGTCTGGCACCATAGATGGCCCAGAAGCCATTTTCCACATCTGCCCCCACCGTCTGCCAGATGCAGAGATTGTCATAATTTCTACTGACAATACGGTCTTTGAATTGTTCAATATTGGGTCGGGCGCCACGATCCAGACACATTTTGACACCCTCGCGGAACCCAGCTCGCCAGGCCTGGAAAGGTGTGGCATTGGGATAGGTTGCACTGTAACAATCGTTCATGGACCAATAGTTGGGGTAGAAGCAGAATTCCACATCGTTGGCTGCTAAACCGTCACTGGCTTCATGAGTCTTCATGTTGCGGACAAAGTCCTTGGTCCAGCAGCTCATGCCACCATTACCATATTGCAGGCCATTAATGATGTTTCTGGCTTTCCAGCGAAACACACAGTCCCGATTGGTTGTATCCAGCTTCAACTGCAGATTAAAAAATTCTGGATCTGGTAAATTGTCACCGTCAATCAGCACGAAGCGGTCAGTATCGCTGGCGTCAGCAGCGGCTTTGTGTGCTGCATCCGACCCTTTGACTCCATCTACACGTCGGGCCCAGGGCACCATGTTCTGAATTTTAATCCAGAATTCTTCTTTTTTTGGCTCGTCATAGGTGAGAAAAATACAATCTAAATCTGCAACATCAACGATTTCTACGCTCATAATATTCCGTCTCTAAATAGTCATCTTCTACAACAATTCCAGCATGATCTTTTACTACTTTAACACCCTTGTTGCTGCGAGTCAAAGCAAAATGATGAAAATATACAGGTTCGACTCGACAAATTTTTCCATCAACTACTCGCATGCAACTCCAATCATGTGTCACATACATTTCTCTGCTGATGTTTATCCAATTGTCATTGTCAGGAAATCCACTGCCCGAAAATCCTGTGACCCAGCCATCCGCGTCATAATATGCACGGTATTCTTCAACCGCCGGTGTCGCTGATATAGCCGACGACAATGCCTGCAAAAATTCAGACTCACCTGGTAGCATGAACAAACCCCTTCTCGTAATAATGTACTGGGTAATACTGATTGCGATTGTTGATTCTTACTATATCGTTCTGCCATTCAATATTTGTATGATCAGTCACTGCTTGAGTTTCATTCCAGCCCTGAATTTGTGGTTTTAGATGAACAAAGTTAAAAAAATCCTGGGTAGGAATGGTGCAGATATCAGACCCGACGATTTTTACCGCCACTGCAAATGCAAGGTCTGTAGTGGGCGGTTCATTGATCAACGCCAGATGATTTTTTACTGTATCCCAACCAGCATAAACATCACGCACCGTTCTAAAAAAGTCCGCACTCGTCTGACTGTATCTAAAATAATACATGCCAGTGTAGATGTCCGGCAAGTCGTTTTCTTTAAAAATCTTTCTGTAGGGACTCGATGTAATATTCTCAGACTGGAGATTTTTACAGTGCAAACTAAAGCAGATGTCTCTGAGTCTTAGCCCGTCTAACCAATGTGTGATGTCCCGCGTGAATAACAAATCACTTTCAAGTTTAATGGTTTCTTTGAAAGGGGTCAGATGGAATACCTGCCATTCATTGCTCATCTTCCAGTGTTCATTTTTAGCATGGTCAGTCGAGAATTCAATAATATAATCAAAAATCTCACGATGCTGATCAGTGATGAATTTGGCAGTGTCAGCATCCACCAGTACCGCAAATTGATTTTGTTTTTGTGTTGCCTTGACGTTCAGTGCTTGCTGATACGCCAACTCCAGATAATCAGTGTTGTCGTTATTTTGTGCAATGGTCAAGAACCCAAATTGACTTTTAAATTCACGCATTAGTCGCTGCCTCGATTAATTGCTTGCAGGAATCAGATAATAACCAGGCCTTGCTCATCAGATGAATACTTTGCTTTGGTAATACCAGGGCCTGACCTGAGGTTTTCAGGTAAAACTTGAAATCTTTTAATTCCAGACTATCAATGGGCCCAGGCACGCTGACAATAGGCCAGGGTAAATAGTTTTCCTGATTGGGACAATATCCATTTATGATATTGTCGGCAATGGTAAATGCATAATCATTTCTGAAATTTCTGGCCTCGATGTTGTAGAGGTCTCTGTAATATTGATAATTGCGCTCAATTACGCCCACCAGATCAAATAACATTCGGGTCTTGGGAGTTTTATTAAACACAATCACGGTTGCCCAGAGTGTGTCCAGGCTATATTGTCCCATCTGATTGCTGTGTTGACTGCAGACATAATTATTTGTTTTTGTGATCTGATAATCATTTACCACGTCTAAAATTTTCAGTAGATTGTCATCAAAAACAAAGTAATCGCTGTCTATCAGAATAGTCTGATCGTAGGGGCTCAACTCATAGGCCAGATATCTGCCACCATTGTGCCACGCTTCAAAATTCCCCGAGTCAATATTATATCTTTTATTGGCAAAATCCTGACCCGTGACAATGGTCACTGGCAGTTTAAGATAATGTTCTGCAAGGGTTTGGGCTCTGGCGGCAATTGTGGTGTAATCTATATAACCAGTGTTGTTGGCAAAGATCAATACGCCTTTAGATTTTTCTAACACGTCGCAGTTCTTCATGTTGAATATGCCAGGAATTCATTGCAGTCTGATAACACTCCCGGGCCTGAGCCAAAAGTTCTGATCGGTCACAACAGATGGGATTGCCATAGACATCCTCAATAAACAATTCATCTGTGGGCCAGGTGGACAAAAAGGCCAGCAAAGTTTGATCAACTAAAAATAGCCCACCATTGTGGGCCAGGTGCAGGTCAATTTTAATTCGTTCCTGCAATGCACGTTTGTTGATTTGAAAATCGGTGGCTTGTTTAACCTGATTGATAATATTTTCAGTGGTGGTGGTCATACTTGTAATTATCTACGAAAGTGTGGTGTCAAAATAAAAGCACTGACTAGCAGTGCTTTTATTATACAAACTTAACCGATTAAAATCAAATTAGTTTACTGTTGCGGCGGGTGTTACTGTGCCCCAGGTGTTGGTAAGATTGGTGGTTTCTGGTGGAGTAACAACCACGTTGGCATTGATAATCATATTGATTGCATCATCAAATGTATCAGTTGCAGCATCATTATAGTTAATGGTAAAGGTGATAACGTTACCCAACCCACCATTGCTGCCTGCAGTACCTGAAATTTTGGCCAGCACTTCCACATAGTTGGTGGTGTAAGCAGCAGTGGTATCTGTTAATTTGATCAGTGTCTGATCTGATGTTGTCAGATCCCAGAAACCAATTGCACTGCCGTCGGTGGTTAATGTACCGCCAGTACCGGTACGGCCACTGGTGGTGAAATCAAAGTTCAGTGTGGCCAATTTAGTGCCCAACAATGCGGTCCAGGCTGACTCTTTGGCATTGTCTGCACCGTTGGTCACACTAAAACTCAATGCGATTCTGCCACCGGCGTTGAAGAAATATCTGGCCTGATCACTGCTGGCAAATGTCACTGTGCGAACTTGTTGGAATGTTGTTGGGCTTGCAACGTTCCAGGTTCCAGCCAAACTGGTGGTTGCTGGTGTACCGCGTGTACTGTTAAAGTTTGCGCGGTTATTGAATGCGTTGGTAACGTTGGTTTGAAGTGTACTCAAGGCAGTGATTATACTACCAGCAGTTGGGTTGGTGATACCTGAACCAGTGCCCGCTTGGTGTGTCAGGACGCTGTTTAATCTTGCCAACAAGGTTGACCATTGTGTGGCAGTCACAGTATCACCTGTGGCCACTGCCGACAATGTGGTGCTCTGACCATATCCCTTGTCGCCTGAGCCCACGCCCCATACTGTGTTAATGTTTGCTACTGCATTGTTGGCAGTGCCATCGGCATTGCCTGTTGCAAATGTATTGTAGTGATCGCGTAGGATCAAGTCACCGGTCTGATAAGCCATTTTTTAGTTCCTTTTAACTATTTAGTTTGACGATGGCTTCTACCACGCCTTCGCCGTCTTTTTCTTTATTTTCAAGAGATCTACCAATGACATTGAACGCGGTCATCTCGTCCCGTCTGGCAGATCTTGCAAGCCCATTGCCCGCTGCGACCAATCTGTCGCCTTTTTTAACTCGGCCAATGACTCTGACCGGAACTCTACCACTGACTGCAATTGGGGGGTGTGTTGAATCATCACCAGCAGCACCATTCATCAAAAATCCAGCACGCTCACTGACTACCCCAAATACATCCTCACTCAAATCTTCTGATACTGCAGTGACTTCTCGTGTGCCACCCAGTGCCACTACTGTGCCAGCAGTGTAGGGCTGATCTGCAGCAAAGCGTTCTGCCAAGTCAGCGTAGTTGGCAGTTATTGCAGTACCTCTAAAGGTAGTTGCCCAAACATTGGCAAACTTATTGCTATTCGACCCGATTTCAATTGTGTTTGTGCTGTTAGGTAAAATTTGTCCACCAATTGTGACTGTCTGGTTAAATGTTGCTGTTCCGGACACTGTTAGATTTGATGCTGCAGTCAATGCACCAGTGACTCTGGCGTTGCCAGCAACTGACAGGGACGCCCCATTGAGAAACACTGCTGCGTTGCCACCAAAAACACCAATGGCTCGGGTCTGAACCCCGCCGGCATTGACATACAAATTCAAATCTTTGTTCAGTGTGGTGTTGACAATGCCGACTTCTGACGCTGAAACTGAAGAGATACTTAAATCTGATCCAATGGTCAGCCCACCGGCTGTTATGTTGTAACTGGTGCTGGTGTTCTGATCACTACGCAGTAATTGGTTGGCCGTGATGCCCTGTAGTGACAAAGCGTTACTGGCATCCCCTGAAAACTGTGATCCAGTGATGGCACTGGTACTTACCAGGTTAAAACCTGGTTTGATTGTACTGAACCCAGCAATGCTGGTTTGTGGAGTAAATACTGCGTCTTTACTCAGTATTCCCACAACTGTGTTGGAAATATAAAATTTTACAATGACGTGGCTGACGCTGGATGTGTCCAGTATGGTTTCCACCAGAGCACCACTGGTGCCTGATGTAGAAGTATAGGATGGCCCAATGATGACCCAGGTGGTGCCACTCCAGACTTTTAATTGTGAATTTGTTGAATCCCACCACAAATCACCAATGACTGGGTTTACTGGGGAGGTGGCACCAGATGCAGAGCTACTAATTGCCTTCCAGTTTGATCCAGTGTAGACCTTCAAAACCCCAACGCTGGTGTCATACCAAATTTGTCCAGTTAGCGGAGTGGCTGGGGGAGTACCGTAAGAAAAGTTTTCTAATAGTTTTACAAAGTTTTCATTTAAAAAGACCCCGTAACCAGCATAGTTTTTACCAATTAGAGTCAAACTGGTGTTGGAATTATTAACGGTCCCGTCTGCAACAGTTGCAATTGTGGTGCCCGAAGTGGTAGTAATTGTGTATGACATCGTTTATGACCTATAATAGTATATATTTATTCGAAACCTGATCAAATGTACTGAAACCAAAAATCACCATCCCGAGAACCCGTATCATTAACTCCGGGGTTGGGGGATTGGGGACTAACAAATTTTGCACTGCCGCCCCACCATTGGGTAGCTGTTTTGACAAACTGGGTGGTTGCAACTCTGGCATTGCCTGCGCTGTTGTGGGCGTCGGGTTGGGTGACGGCGGTGGCACCACTTGCTAAATTCAGTCCGTCTCGACTAGCAGTCACCACAGTGACACCATCAACAACCACGGACATATTACCCACACCAAAGTCTTCAACCGCCACATATGTTTCTGAACCCACATAAATTTTATTTTTCAAAAATCCCGAACTACTGATAACAAACTCGGTGGTGGCCACGCTGGTGTTGGCAGTTCCTGTGGGCATAGTCACAGCAGTTGCTGATCCCAAAAAGTTTGCGACTCCGCCTACATTCAAACCACCAGAAATGCCTACCCCACCAGCAACAACCAATGCACCAGTGGTGGTGGATGTGGATGTGGTAATGTCGCCCACTGCCGCTGAGTTCATCACTGTCTTACCGGTGCCGCCATCAATGTAAAATGATTCGGTATTTGAGCCCTGGGTATTGGAATACAAGCTGATTCTGCCATTGAGTCTGGTGTTCTTTATACTGACATCACCTATGGAACTGGTGGTAATTTGCAGATTGGCTGATTTACCAATGGTCAGACCCAAATTATTTGATATGGTCAGTGATCCTGTGGTGGTACCATTGACATCGCTTCTCAGATAGTTTTCTGCTGCGACTCCAGCCAACTTCCGACTATCAACAGAGGTGCCATTGAATATTCCCGAACTGTTGAGATTATGCCCCGGCTTAATGGTACTGAATCCTGCAATGGGAGTTGCTGGAGTAAACTCAGTATCCAGACAGATGATACCAACTCGAACTCTGTTCAGATATATGGAAACAACGTCGTGGACAGTCTGCGTAGTATCAGCAATCTGTTCCCAGACGGCACCACTGCCATTTCTCTGTGGGCCTATCAGACGCCAGCCGGACAAATTGTAGGGGGTAGTTCCGTCATAAACATACAATTGTTTGTTGACTGAATCCCACCACAGGTCACCAGCAGTGGTGGTCACAGGACCAGTGTCTTGTGCGGTACAACTACTGACAATTTTAAATGCAGATCCATTGTAAACACGTAATCTCTGATCGTCAGTGTTCCACCAGAGTTGTCCCGCCAGAGGATTTGGTGGGGCAATGCCATAGGCAAAGTTTTCCAGTAAACTCACCAGATCGTCGGCTATGATCTGACCGTAATTGCTGTAATTTCTGCCCACTAGCCGCAGACTGGTCTTGGATCTGTCATCAATGGTGCCATCCAGGATGGTGCCTAGTGTTGTGCCGTTGGTTTTTCTTATAATATATGACATGATCTTTTCCTAGTTATGCGTTTGTGCTCAAATTAGTCAGTGTCTGTATGCGAACTGTATAATCAATTTGTATCAATCTGTTGAGTGATTTTTGAACTGGACTAAAAATTACGTGTGTCAGTAATTTTCCCTGACCAGGGCCGTTTAAACTATACCCCTTGAGTCCCAATTCATCGAATACAAACTGACCGTTCAGGTCCTGGCTGTTATCAAAGGCTGCCTGCCCACTGGGCTCACCGTAGTCCAGCAGACATCTGACAACAATATCAGTGTATATCTGGCCAGGAATGTGTGTGACTTCCATTCTGTTTCTGGAAGGGTCACCGTTGGCAGCGTTGGTGTCATCAACAATTTTATAGTACTGGGGACTGTATAAATTGGCATTCTGTACATTGGTGTTTGTGGGCAGATATGTGATAACGCCAGTGGGATCCACTGTGGTACCACCATTTCCAAAATGCATTTCGCTGATAAACGAGTTGCCTTTGTTGGCTACACTCAATGCCAATGCCTCACTCATATTCTCATAATGAATGGCATTTCTTTTGTCCACAAAAACTTCCTGTGTCACAGGATCAAAAATCTTGATATGACCCTGAATGTGCACTCCGCCACGTTCGTCGGGGGTCTTTTCAGGTGTCTGAATTTCTGATGATTGTTGATTTATGTTATTCATATCATTATTTATTTCGGTCCGAGTATGCATTTCAGAGCCTACCCACCACGATTTCAATAATACCATCAACACCATCAAAATCTTCCAGTGCCTTGCCAATCACAGTGCCAAATTTGGGATAGGCAGTGGGCCTGGCATAGCCGCTGCCGCCTGCCACCATGAAGTCACCTTTGAATATTTTTCCACGAACTCGACAGGGCACACGGCCCAATAGTGCCACTTGCACCACGTGCTGACCTTGTAATTGATCATTCATGACGTATGCAGGATTGGTGGACACCACACCAGCAATTCTCTGAGACTCATCAGTGGATTCAGTGACTTCAAATTTGCCACCAAATTCCAGAACTGTGCCTGGTGTATACGCAGCATCTGCCAAATAACATTCGGCAATATCCGCGTATTGTGCAGACGTTGCTCGAGCAAATATAGTATTAAAACTATTTGTGGATGACCCAATATTCCCAACACCATTGGTATTGGCATTAGTGATATTTCCCACTGTGATTGACGTCAGGTTACCGATACCAGTGGCCACTACTCCAGTTAGGCTGCTACCGTCGCCGTAGTATTTGGCAGCAATAACGTTACCGGTAGTACTAATATTGCCACTGGCACTCAGTGCAGTCAGGTTGCCCACTGAGGTCAAACTTGATGCCACAACTGTTGAGTTCAATGTTGTACCAGTCAGGGTAGCCGCATTGGCTGTGACAGTGATGTCAGCTGTGCCATTGAATGCCACTCCGTTGATGTTACGTGAGGTGGTCAAGCTGGCTGCACTTCCTGTGGTGTTCTGGTTCAGGGTAGCAATGTAAGCTGGTTGAATTACTGAACCCGACCAGGTACCACTTGTGATGTTACCAACTGATGTCAAACTTGAAGCAACTACTGTTGCGTTTAATGTTGTACCAGTCAGTGTGGCTGCGTTGGCTGTGACAGTTGCACTGCCGCCCAATGATACCGCTGTGCCGTTGATGGTAATACTGCTATTGGCCAAGTATGCGTTCTGAATTGGTGTCGCTGACCAGGTGCCAGTGACAATATTGCCCACTGCTGTGATATTAGTTTGTGATGCCGTAGTTAATGTACCAGTCAATCTAGTTGCTGAAACGTTGCCTGCAGTGATATTTCCGCTCACTGCAATTGACGAGGCAGTCCCAATCAGAGCACTGGCCGGAACATTGGTCAATTGGCTGCCGTCACCAATGAAATACGCGGCACTTATATTACCGGTTGTGGTAATTGCACCACGAGCACTCAATGAAGTCAGGTTACCCACTGATGTCAAACTCGATGCAACAACGGTTGAGTTCAGGGCGGTACCAGTCAGGGTTGCTGCGTTGGCTGTGACGGTCGCAATGCCGCCCAGTGATACACTTGTGCCGTTGATTGTCAGGCTGCTGTTGGCCAGATATGTATTAGTGATGGACATCCCTTGCCAGGTACCACTGGTAATTACCCCAACCCCAGTGATATTGGGTTGATTAGGCGTGGCAAGTGTACCAGTCAAACTGGTTGCAGCAACACTTTGAGCATTGATGTTGCCGGTTACCCCAACTCCACCCTGTACCACCAATGCACCAGTGGTTGTGGACTGCGATTGAATATTAGAAGTATTTTGTATGACACTGCTGGTAGCCAGAGTTCCTGACAGATAAAAATCAGCATAGGGCGAGCCAGCAGACCCCAGGTTATATGTCCCAGCGGCCGATGGGATTAAATCAGAATTAATTCTTAAATTTGCCGAATCTCCACCGGTGGCAAGATTGGCAAAAAAACTTCTCAGAGCAGACGCCTGAATTTTTTTGCTGGTAAATCCAGTTCCTGTGGATTCCACCACTGGTATAAGAGTGTTTCCAGCCAGTGTACTCAGTGTTCCTAACTGGCTAATTTTAATTGTCATTGATAACCTCCGAACTCAGCCGACAGTATTTTTCCGTCTTCAGTAATTAGTATATTTACTATATCTTCATCGCCCTCATCAGACAATTCCGAACTGGTCAGTAATTCTGCAGCACGCTGTTTAAGGAACAAAACTTGCTCGGTTGAAGTTGTATCAAATCCCTCACCGTTGGCAGCAGTGCCTACACCAGGACTATACCAAATTTTCTCTTGTAAAACTTTTGTACCTGTGGTCAGTGTCACATTTCCGTTTGCATCAGTTCCACCAACCAAGGACACTGACACAGGGCAAATTAACTGTTGGCGAACACCGTCAATGGTGATTTCATTAGATATTGTGGAATTATAAGTTCTATTTATTGGATAAACTGAAGTCGGCTGACCGTTGATCTGTATATTGCCCTGACCAATGACAAGGTCATTGGTATTCTGGTAAACTGTATATATCCGATTAGAGTCAATAGTAGTGCGACTCGCCCGTAGCTCAGCACCACCAACGAGTTGACCAATCAAGTCCCCGGAGTTGACTGTGACACTTCCACTTAATTCTATAGTGGCATCTGTGAAATCGAATGGTGTGGGTGTATTATAGGTCACAGTAATGCGTGATGCTCCACGTTGCTTGGCTGCGGTGGGATATACTCCAGTGTTTTTGCCGTTGATGAAAACGTTACCGGACCCAATTCCAAATTGCCCTGCTGTATACACAATGTCCAGATAGATCTGGTTTTCTGATGAGTTTCTTATCAGAGCATTGGCACCAGTACTGGGTTGAGTGATATAATCTCCCGGCAATGCAGACATTACCCCACTTAACTGAATGGTGTCAGCAGGTGAATCACTGATGGCAGTCACAGTCACATTTGCACCACTGCTGGACTGTGTGATATAGCTGCCCAATTCGGGTACGACATTACCAGACAGTAATAACTCGTATGGCGGTGTCGATGTTGTATGATATGTCACATTACCAGTAATGGTTGTTGCTGTTATATTGATCCCAGGAATATTCTGATCTACACCAGCGTCCAGCACTGCCAACCCGGCGCTCTGAATTCCAGCTTTGGTTCCCTGTGTGCCTCTTCTTAGCTGAGTCAAAATATTAATGTCATCAATGAACTCAACATTGTCAAAATCCAGGCTGGTAGCCGCTGGCAGCTCTGTCAGAGAGCGGTAATATCCAGTACGAGTGTCAGTGGGGTAAACTGATAAATTACTGGCGTTTAATTGACCCGCGGCAATTATTTGTACAGTTCCCGATCCCATAATCAGCACATTACCAACGATTCGCCCTTGCGATAATGTATATTGTGCTGGAACCTCCAGACTGGACACTACATTGGAAACCACTCTGATGTTAGCACCAGAATCTGGTTGATGGATGGTATCGCCAATGTTAGCAGTCACTGGGCCACTGAAGGTAATAATATTGCCGTGGCTCAACACAGTGTCGGATCGATAACTGACATTGGGGACCCAGAATCTGACTTCAGTGGCATAATTTCGATAGTATGTGATGCGTTCGGCGTTGACAAACACCACGCCTGGTGTGGCAGTGGTGGGATCAGGTCTGGCCAACACGGTGGCGTCTGCCACGTACATACGTTGATCATTTAGATTTAAATCTCTGGTTAATTTGGTGGAGTAGGCAGATGCAATTCTGGTATAGTGAGGCACTCCCAGCATATCAACAAATATTCTATACCCCAGAAGTGTTGTTCCCAGAGCCACCTTGGTATAGACTTTGAGATTTAAAGTATCAAATACTATGCCTGGCACCAGTTCTTCAGGAGCGTGGCTACTATAGGTATCCACATATGCACCGCCATCGACATCAATGTCTTCGGGTCTGAGACCTAAATTACTATCCAGATAGTTGCTGCGAATGATTGTGTCAACGGCAGACCGACTCAGTATGGGGTTTCCGTCCTCGTCATATTCCACTGCATCAAAGGGCTCACCATCTAATAGTCCGTCAAATCCCGGCTGCCGATCAAATGTCAACCCAGTAATACCCACCCCCGGATAATCAATACCTGATATTAATTTTCTCAAATCTCTGCCCACTGCGCCCGTCAGTGGTTGATAATAGGCAATGATTCTGTCATTGGCATTGGTAAAGTAATCCGCCGGGCAAATTTCCAGATTGGTGGGGTCAAATTGTGCCCCAGTAACCATATTGTTCAGTACACGATAGGCCGTTCTGACCAGGGTCCCACCGTCAGGCACTGCGTAAGTCAGGATATCACCCGCCGCATAAACAGTGTTTGCTGCCCACTCTTTAACCAGACTGGTATAGTTGATTCTGTCAAACTTCAGGGTTGAATCAAAGCTTCTGACTTGTAAATTTTTTAAAACTGCATATGCACGCGCTGGGCGTTCACAACTACCATTGATTACCACCGTGGGCGTACTGGCATACCCATTACCAGAACTAACAATCTCAATGTCAATAACCTGCCCGGTGTCAAAATCTATCCGGGCGCGTGCTCGGGCAGCTATCACATTGCCACCACCGCCCACGATGGTGATAGTGGGCTCAGATGTATATCCCTGACCAGAATCTTCAACGACAATCGCAACAATCTGATGATGTCTGTGTTGATACCATTGTGGGTAATCTGGGTTAATCAGCGTACCATCAGCCAGATATCCGGTGGCCCAGAGTTGTCGATCTTGTTCAATATACTCACCGTCCGGACTTCTCCACTGACCAAGTTCTCTGTCATAGTATGGTGGCAGATCGAAGTCAGTGACATCACCAGCGTAATTGTCATCACCAGCATATTTGATCAGGTATTCTCTGACCTTGGTTGCGTAGGGTTTGATTTCGTTGATGTAATCCAGATAGTAGGTCTGATTATCTTTGACATAATTGGGATATTGGTTGAGATCACGAAGTTTGTGTGCCACACTAATGAAGCTGGTTTTGAAAATCCAATCCACATATTTTTGTTCGGTCATCAGATAATTTATCATGACAAAGAACAAATTGTTGAATTCGGAGCGCAACTCATTGACAAAAATGTCATCCTTCAGTGCTGCTAAAATTTGTCGAATTTCAATATTTGGGTTCTGATCATATCTGCTGGAATCAAATCCACGACCGTCAAATCCCAATTGATTATCTGTGAGATTGTATAGTGATGATTTCAGTTGTATGGTGCCATTTTCAATGCCAACCACCTGAAATTCACCATTGTCACTGACTGAAATTAAATTCCAACCTCTGACATTGTTAAGTCCCCGATTTACTCGAATTAATATTTCATCACCCGGCCTGGCAGGCAATGCCAGAGCATCCACTAGAGTTTCCACCACATATTCTATTTTATCAGTGATGTTGTAGCCCTCAGCATACCAATCAACGAAATCCCAATACAGTTCAGTTTTATACCTCTGAACCCTGGTCACCTGCCAGGTCCGGTCTGACCGTAGTTGATATATTACCCATAAGCCATCCTGGGTGGTGTCTATTTTGACCAATACCCGATACCCCACAGGTGTTTTAACCGTGTCAATATAATCCAGTTCAATTCTGGTTTCCACCTGATGATCATATTCTGAATATTTTACATCTGGTATGGGCTCCTCTGACATCAGTTGTCTGAGATCGTATTGTCTGGTGATGGGCTTTGTGATGAATATGGAATTAACGAAGTCCACCAGATCCGACATGGCCTGCAATCGGTCCACAAACATGGTCTGTCTGGGTCTGATACTAATACCATAACGATTGGCCGGAGGCAATGTTGGATCAGGCACATTTGCTCCGGTGTTGTTGATCCCCGATAAACTGTCAATCATCCTATTGACAATTTTTTCAGGTATGGCACTGCTGACATTACCAACCTGTAACAAGTCATATTCGCTATGTATCAGACTATCGTTGGGCTGTAATTCATAGTCCAGGTGTAATATGGTATTGCGTGCTGACAAATATTTTCCCAGGTTGTAAAACACCACAGCATTATTTCGAATCAATGCAGCATATGCAATGTCCTGATTTCTGGGATTTTCAATCAGATTTCGAATGGAATTCAGGGGTAGTTTTCTAAATGGGATGTTATAGTCTAATTCTGTTTTTCCGGTGACCCAATAGTAGTATTTGCTGGTTATTATGTTGGTGACTGGATCCACTGTCATGATCTCAACATAGGCGCTGTCGTCGGCATGCTTGGCCTGGCCGTCACCAGAATACTGACTGGGCAGGACGTCACTTTCCACCCATTCACAGACTTCAACTGTTGATCCCGGGAATACCCTGCCCCAGTTGGCACTTCTATAACTCAAATCACCCTGCTCGTAATCCAGATATCTGACGTTGTCCAGGTTCCACCAGACCTGACCAATCTGTGATGGGCCCCAGTAGAGATTGCGATCCAGATCAGTCTGGGTTGATGCGCCACGATTGTAATAGGCTGGGTCATATGGAGTTTTGAAAGTAATTTCTTGTTCGGCCAGGCCCAATATTTTTCCCTTGGCAGGATCAATAAATTCTAAATTAGTTAAAATGGTATGTGAAATAGTGTCATACAGATACATTCTGTTTACAGTTTCAATATCAACCCTGGGTTCCTGATATCTGATCAGATGCCAACCTCTGTGACCTGTGGGATTGTTGAATACATAAACTGCGCCGGCGTCGGTTTTTACCAGATCAGACGTCGGTGCGGTGACCACTATCTGACGACCCACAACATCTATGGCGGCACCAAATCGATCTCCTGCTCTGAGTTGGCCAGGGTCCAGCTGCTGAGCAAATGCGTATCTGCCCGGATGTTCCACCTCATTGCGGGGGTCATCGTATAATTCATATATGTATACACTACCGCTGTTCACGACTGAATCAAATATACCGGTGGAACGATCGTCTATGTAGGTCTGATCCTGATCAAAAGTAGTATAATGTCTGGTGGTGCCACCATCACTGGCAATCACCAACATGTAGGCATTTCGTGCCAGCACAACCCGTTTACCGAATTGTTCATTGGCATTTCGATAGGGCGTGACGATAATTTGCATAAACGCAAATACTGACAAGCCAGCAGCAGCATAAACGTTACTGACCCCGTCAGTATCCCCGGTGTTGTTCTCACCACTGAGAATTCGCAAGAGATTTTTGGCCACGGTTCGATCACTGTCCAGACGCAGGTGTCCGTTTTGGTTAGTTGCAGTCACACCCAAGACGCTGGCATTGTTAATGTCTTGAACCAGATCATCCAGACTGGTGCCAGTGACAGTGATTTCAAAATTGTCCAATCGTATGGTGTCACCTGGTGTGAACACTGGGTCTCGTGTGCTGCCAGTGTTGGTGCCATACAATCTGCCTCGATTATGAAATTTCCAGACTGCACCAGTGTTATACTGTGTACCAGCATCGTAATTGGGAGCACCCACATAGATGGCACAGTTGTTGCTGCAAATGGTCAGGCTTGTACCAAATCTGCAGTTTTCCTGTATGGCTGTTAGCCCACCCTCCAGACTGTCGATGCCAATTAATTTTTCCAACAATTTAAATTCATTGGTCTCAACATAAATGACCTGGCCAATAACTGGGGTTTTCTTAAATTTCAGAGTATGGTCACCAGCAACAACATAGTCAGAGACTTCAGTGTTATTGATGGTGACTCGATAGATCAACCCAATATTACCCCGTGTCTGATAAGTCACACCTTCGGTGTCAGTGGCATCAGTGATGGTGTTAAACGCTTCAATGGATCGGTCATAGACATACACTGCACCAGCACCAGGGATGGCTGCATCATCGACCGTGACTGAATCATTTGGTGCACCAACTGCCAATTGCGCACCATCCAGACTGGCACTGACAGCATATCCAAATTCGCTGCCAGCAGGACCAGTAAGCACTTTTACCAATGTGTAGTAACTTCTTTGTGTGATTTCATAATCACCAGAACTTAAATTGGATGCAAATGTTATAATTCTACCAGTAACTGTATAATCAATATCTGGTAAAAATATTCGATTGACTCCGGTGATTAGCAAAGATTCGGCATTGTTGGGAACATCAGGACTGAAGGACAATGTAATGATATTTGTGGGAGAGTTTATGGCCAGAGATTGTGTTTTGACTGAGACCCTGGGATTTAATCCATACACATATACTCGGTCTTCATCAGGAGCACCAACATACAGCCAGTTTCCAACTTCATCAAATGTCAGGCTGGATCCGAATCGCCCAGCAGAGTTTGCTGGTCCTGATAATACCTGTGTTGGTAAAAATGTACTGGTCCCGGTGGGTCGGTTGTAAACAAAGACTCTACCCGTATTACTGACACTGCCAGGGGCACCGATTGCAAGCCTTTCAGTGGCCAGACTGACCTCGGCGCCGTAATCCAGAGTCTGATCCAATTTAGGTAATAATTGTTCTCCTTCGACCAACACTCCTGAAGCGTTTTTATTGAATACTGTGACTGTGCCGGTGTTCAGAGATTTGGGTGACCCAACAACTGCGTATAACCCGTCGGCATTCATTTTAACTGAAGTGCCAAAACCATCATTGGTCACATATTCCCCAGACGCCTTGGATAAGTTCTGCTGTAGCCCCCAGGGCATGGTTTTCTCGTAGACCTTCCAGGTTCCACTTTCAGTGTCCTGACTTTGACCATTTGCTGTTGTGGTGGCCGCATCCACATCAATCCAAATTTTATCTCCGGCTTTCCACCCATGCAGGGGGTTGTTGAGACCATAAATTCTGGCATCTTCCATGTATCGGAATCGCATGCTGTCCAGTCTGAGTAACATGGCAAATCCGTCTAGAGAAGTTAAATTTTGATAATTTGCGGGATCACCCTGATAGAGAGCAATAATCTGATCAAGTCCCTGGGTCTGGTGAACTCGATAAAACCCATCAAATGCAGAATTCAGTCCTTTGACCAAAAACACATCACCAATAGTTAATTGATGTGGTGCCTGTGTGGTGAATGACACATAGTTGTCTAAACTGTTGGCAACACTGATAATGTGGTTGTCGGTTTCAGTAACTCGATAAACGTTCCAATCACCGGCAAAATCTCGAGCACACCAGATGGTGTAACCACTGCCAACGTAATCTATATCTAACCCAATGTATGAATAATAGCTGAGATCAAATAAAGTGGCATCTATATCTTCAATGTTAACGTACCCAGCTGTGGGAATGTCATTACTAATATCACTGATCACTGATCGGTTTAGTGCCACAAACCCACTGAAGTGCCCAGATGACCCGTATAACTGTGTTTTATTGAAAACTGTAATACCATCACCCTGATCCCTTGACGTATCCTCAACAAACCTGGCCAGGGAAGGATTGACTCCAAAATTAGTTTCGTCCAGAGCGATTTCCACATAGGGATTCATGTTTAACGCCCCGTACTCACCCACACGCACCGCCCACTCTTCGTAATATTTGATATCGCTATTAATGTTATTGAATTTGGATTTGGTCAGCTGATTGACCGCATTTTCTGTGCCCTTCTGCTTAATGTATCCTTTGTAAAGTTCAATCTGTGTGGCGTCTGAAAGACCCAAATCTGTCAGATACTGCCTGGGTTTATATCCAATTAACCCATAGCTGTATTTCAACTGATCTGAATCCTGTATCTGCCCGTAATTGTCGTAAGAAATCAGACCTTTAACCGCCAGAGTAGAAAGATTTGGTAGCATACCAACACGGACTTGCGACTGCTCAATCTGTTTCCACTTGGTCCAGGCAAAATCAGTGGTGGCAATCACAAATTCCAGCGCCACCCAGTACTGTGCCTTGTATTGCACAAGTTCGCCTCTCTGGTAATCTCGGCCAGGCTGCCAGGTTTGAATCTGATCAGAACTGTATACGAATCCCGGTGCATTCAGACTGCCGTCCCAGTTTGAGGTCTTCTGTCCGATTAATTTTAATCGATATTGTCGATTGCCCAGTTCTGGTTTGTAAATGATGTCATTAAAAACTGTGAGATTATCAAAAATTAATGCGTGTTCGTACTGTACCAGGTCCAATTCCACAAATCCAATTGTGCTACCGGTGACAGACAATGATATTTTAAAATCTGTGGGAGTTCTCACCACATTGTAGTTGTTGTTCTTGACAAGTTTGAAATTCTGATCAAGAATTCTTGACCCAATCTGGCTATTGCTAATTTCATCAACCACAGCATTTTTGGTCACCAGGGCCAGATCATTGACCGTGGGACTCAAAACCAAAATACTGCCAACACCCCAGCCCTGCTGTGACCAGAATAAAAATTCCTGCGCACTGAGTTTCCAGTTACGAGGCTGCCTGAGGTCGGGATCTCGCCCATTAAATGTAAACCCCTGACTCAGAAGATATCGCTCATAACTTATGAGAAAATCCACCACTTGCTGCGGATTTTTAAATTCATAACCATAAGGCACAGTGAGTTTGACTCTCTGATAGTCTTTAAAAATAGTTGCAATTTCGGTTAAGACCTGTATTTTGGTGCTGTTATTGTTGGTCTGGCTGGGTATAATGGTAAAGAAAGGATTGTTTAAATTGTATCCCTTGACACTGTACCCATTGGTTGTTTTTTGTACAATCACTGCACTGTATGTGAGTTTCTGTATGGGGGTTGATTTATGCAAATGAATCTGATAGTTTTCATCAGGAATCATAATGCTGTCATTGGTGCTGCTGGGGCTACTTTGCTCTGCCAGGACCCGAATAAATTTTTTGTCAGTAAACCCTGACATCTTGTAGGCCAGATTGACCTGATAATTTTTCAGAATATATGACAATTTGCTCACAGGATCCAGGCCCTGGTTTTTCAGATAATCAATGATCCAGTTTATGTAACCGGCACTTCTGACTACGCCAGTCTGAGTAATATCGCCGTTAAATTTGACATCGGTCTGCCTGAGGTGATTTTTATTGGGTGTCAGATATTGATCAATCAGACTGTCTGATTTGTATCCATACGTATCGATTAACAGCCCAAAATATCTGGCTGGTTTTCCCAGAGCCATGGCACGTTGAACTGCGAAAGGATAATCACTGCTGCTGCGCCAGGCCCATTCGACGGGACCAAAATCCCCCACTTTCCAGGCACTGGCCGCAGATTTGGGATGGGTGGATCTGGCCAAAATCTGAGCTGGGCTCAGTAATATTCCATGTTCGTCCACAGGTATTACCTGACTGAGACCGGGTCTGGCAAAGGTGGGATCAATGCCTGGGCCCTGCCCCTGATCTATCAGGCTTCTAAATCCCTGTCTGATTCTACCGGCTTCCAGATCATCCCACAGCACCTGATTGGCACCAGTGTAGGGAGCAGGCCCATAATAGTCCTGCCACCAGTCTGGCTGGGAAGTAAATCCCAGCATTTCCCAGGGTGTCAGATGTGGTCGCTGTGTGTCGTAATAATATTGATAACATGCACGCCAATTTCCAGGCATGTATTCGCCGTCAATTCTGTCCTGACTGCCCGAATAATTCCAGGTAAATGAATCGTTGCTGGCAAAGGTCTGATTGGTGGAAAAGTCCAATCGATTGTTTCCCACCCAGGCCAGAAAACTTCGGGAAATCAGTTGTGTGACTTCGCCCAGAGTATAATCGGATGATCTGAACTTGCCGGGAGTCAATGACATTATATCACTGTTGATATTTGTCTCTGGTAATTTTATATTATTGTAAATTCTTTTTTCCAGTTCCAATATCAGATTATCTCGATAATCGTTAAATGCTGGAATAATACTACCATCATGACCTCTGATGACATTTATGGGTTGTCTATAGGTATTGTCTAGAAAAATTTCAGGCACATATCTGGGATATAACCCCAATTTGGTGGGGGTCTCGGGTATATAATTGCCATCAGTGTTGTCATATTCAACAATTTTGATAACATCATCTATGTCCAGTTCCACACGACTTTCAATAGTAACGGCTGGACGAGTTTGATCAAATGTATAATCTAAACGGTTAATCAGTTGCACAAAATTATTCTGATTGTATTTTTTCAGATAGACCAGAACTGCACGGCTACTTAATACTTGATCATTAAACACTCCATTGATTTCGTATGAACGAACCAGAGGATCAAATACTGTGTAACCCTGTCCATTGACCACTCTCTTGAGCGTACCATATGGTACCATATCACTATAATACCAGGGGAACGATATATTTTTAATATTGGTCAAACTCACCATAATGGCATCAACACCAGCCTCGGGTGTCATGGATTCAATGCCACCCAGAGTCTGAGCCAATTCCAAAAACTTATTTTTAAACTTACTGTACTCTAGTTGTGCAAATCGCAATGCATCAATGAAATTTGCAGACTTATCCATCAAAAACAGCATGGAGTATGTCACCGGTGCACTGTGCTGTAGTATGGTGCCGCCCTGTGAGGTTATATCAATGTCTCTGAGATTGTTTGTGGACAGAATATTACCCACTAGTTCTGTGGAATTCTGGCTCAAAGCCACCAGATGATTTCTCACCTGCCCCAGAGATATCTGATTCAGGTCTATGTTCTGTGCGTTTAAGTTTAAGTTACTGGGAACTTCATAATATCCAATATTACTGGGTTTCCGGCTATAAATTAATACATCAATTTTGTCATTAGTCGCCAATGACGCAGTGACAGTTAATTTATTATCGACAAGTTGATATTCATTGGTCTGAAGAAAAACATTATTTTTATATACTTTCAGACTGGGCACACTGGTCGATTCCGCAGCAACAACATCCAGCTGAAACGAATTATTAATGCCATCGTATGTAAAGTTTAAAATCTGATACTGCCGGCTGGATTCCACTGCTGTGCGCCAGTTGTTTCTTGGGGCAAGTTCCCCGTCAGACTGAATCTCATAAAGGAATCCGTAATCAGAAATTCTCAAATCACTCTGTGTGAGTTGATTTTCAACATAACTAAACACATCAGTGTCATAGTAATTTTCAAATTCAATGTCGCCCTGGGTACCGAAATTTCTGTATTTCAGAGCAAATCCCAAAATTTTATCGGTGACCCCAGCGGCATTTCTTACATAACCAAAAAGTCGAGTTCCGTTAAATGTACTGCGGTAAAACTCTGACAAACTACGACCATCTGAATCAATGATGTCAAACAGGGGTTCTTGCTGCAATTGTGTTTTTTGCTGGCCCTGGACCCATTGGTTACCATTGAACCACCAGGTGACGCCCCGATATTGCCCTTGCGTGACCACCACTGAATCCCAGACAGCGGCATCTCCGTCCTCGGCAATAGACAAGGCAATACGTCGTGGTCCTGTTGGCAACCCAGAATCATCTAGATCATACTGTATGAGATTAATGACATAAATCTTATTTCTCACCAATGGATCTTCAGCTGCTGAAAACAGGATACGCATTCCATCAAAAGGTTTGATACCGAAAATTGATTCAATGATCTGACCGTCGTAGGCATTAAACGGATCACTAGTAGTGACGTCCAGGATGTCAATGGGCTTCTTGGCGGTTCTACCATTATTGAACAACTGAAAGTTGACATCAAACTGTATAATAGGTCTTTGTGCACGCGCTCGCTGGTCCAACGCCGGCTGGCGATTATTATAGGCTGCAGTTTTAATTATGACGTCAATATGGAACCATCGGTTGTTTCTGGACCAGGCATTCAGATCAATGGAATCACGATTAATAGTGATGTATTCAGGAAAAATTTCATCTGAATAATTCTGGGCAATTTCATCATTGTATGCTTCGGGACGCACCAGAATATCAACTGGCACCAGATGTATACCGCGCCCTACCCGTTCAACATAAAACTCCTGGTTCTGATATTGTACAGGGCTGACATCTGAACCAAATCTGACTTTCAAACCATTGGTGAATTTGACACCATTGGGGCTGGTGTAGAGTTTCTTGCCAATGATCTCTCGGTCAACATCAATGACATCATTGGCAGGATTGACTACTTTTAAAAATCCATAAATGCCGGCACTGTCGCCATCCTGAAAATACAAAGTATCCTGTAGATTGCTCAACAATGGCATGGGTTTCAGTAGGCCATCATAGTCCTGATAAAATTCCCGACTGGCTCGAATGCCAGATTTGACAAAAACTTTCTGATCTTGTTTGAGTACCAGAACTGGTACCAGTTTTATGATTGGATCTTCTGGAACTCCTGATTCTGAATAAAGTATTTGCCAGACCCCGGATCTCTGATTCTCTGGTATGATGTCACTGGAATCAAATGGGTTTGTATTATAATTCTGCTCATCGTAGATGCCATCGCCAGACCAGGCTGCTTCACCTCGACTGGTTAAAAGATTTTGGTCAACCAAAACCAGGGTTTTACCAACGAACTGATTGGTTATCCCATAATATTCTGGAAACTTTTCTAGAAACTCAGACAGTCGGGAATTATGTATGTCGGCATATGCCATGGAGAATGCATAATCCACATTGTAGACTGTTTTCATCTTGACAAAACGGTCCTGTGCATCTGACTGAGGCACTCGGAAAGTTATAACACCCGAATCAGTCCCATTGTTTTCCACGCCCAAAACGTCACGTGACGATATAGCAGGTGTGGCATTAATTGCTCCGTCGATTCCCAGTTCAGTCTGTATCCAGAAAGGTATACCTGGCTGATTGACCGTAAATGTGTAAGTGCCGCCACGTGCCAGAGTAATGCTGTTATTGACAATATTGTTATCATAAAAGTCATATCGGTCACTGGCAACATTTCTGACAACTCGGAAATTTTTCACCAACTCAATTGTGGTGGTATTCACTGACACTGCTTCAGGACCGTCGGGGAGCCAGTAATATTGACTAAAGTTAACAAATGCGTCGTAACTGATACCAGGATCAAAACTATAATATTCCTGCTCAAACAGACGACTTTGTTTATCAGTAAAACCACCGTAGTATTTTATCTTGTTTAGAAAATCGTCATAACTGGCAAAGAAAGTTATCTGACCAGACTCATCCTTGACCAACAGACTGGGCTCAAGTTGATAGTTTTGTCTGTCAGCACTGATTTCTGTGATGTAGTTGTCACCAGACTTGTAGGTGGGCGCAAACTTTCTGCCTATGTATCCGTTGACTTTGGTTAGTCTGGGTTCGGATATCAGCTGATCCACAGTTGCAGATAAAAATTTCTGATTGGTATCGGTCTGAAATACACCTGGCAATAAATTTGAACTTTTTCTTGCGGCCATTATTAACTCATTTAAAAAAAATTGTACTACTTAAACTATTACGTTCTGATTGATCTGTGCTGCTGTAATTGCAGTTATAATCTGTACATTGTCCACTGTGGCAGCACTAATGATAACTTCATTATATTCGGCATTTATCTGTAACAGACTTCCGAACACACTGTTCTTGCTGGCGGGAACTATGATCACACTGGCAATGTTGGGTGCCAGGGCCTGATGCAGGTATGCATTGAGCTCACTGAAATAGAAGGTCTCGCCAAAATCCCAGTTGGCCAGATCAAAGTACTGATTGATGGCGGCCACCACTGATGTTTTGATGTCATTGTCGCTGACCACCACATTGGGGTTTTTGACCACTTTGAACATGGCCTGAAGATTTGGCTCGGCCTTGGCGCCAAAAATGGGTTTGAACTTGACAGGATTATAAATCAGTGTGTCTGATATGGTCTTGTAGTTTTCCAGTCTGCTGAATTCCAGTTTCAATTCTTCAGATGTGGGCGCTCGAGGTTTGGTCACCTTGTTGGAAGTGTCCTGCACCCAGGCAGTGTAGTCAGCTGCATACTGTTTGGGCAGTATGTATAGGTCAATGATGTTGTTGGGACTGGGGTCAATTCTTCGGTTGTTGGGACTGTTATGGCGGTATTGGAAATATAAATCTTGTCTGCCATACTTGGCAGTGTACCCCGACAGATCATTTATATTATAATCAGATCCCGATACCGACAACTGATAGAATTTATTCATGTTGGGTATATAAAATATCTGCCCATCCCGATACAGAGTGATGTTTTTTTGCAGATCATAATATGTTTCAGCGTCAGTTGACACCAGCTCCTGTCTGACCAATTGCAATCTGGCAAAGTTGTCATCACTGATGACCTGTCGAAAATAAACCCGCTTGTTCTGGCTGTTGACGTCGGGATTTACCAGCTGTTCAAATAATTCGGGGTTGTCCGGCACACCGTCTGAATCACTGTCTGGGAATGTCACCAGAATTTTTTGTGTATTCTCGTACCCGTCCACCTCCACAATGTTCTTATGAACGAACCAGGTGTAGTCTGACAATAGTGGTGCAGAACTATCGGATTGTGAGTTGACTCTGAGAATCTTTATCTGATCATGAACTGTGAATCCAGTCTTGGGGTCATAAATTTTTGTAGTGCCGTCAAAATAGAACCCAGTTTCTTGAACACTTTCAAACACATAATCCAATCCACGGTAGCTCACAGTGTAGATCTGTCCCTGGGCAGTAAATTGGATAAACCAGCTGGCATCCAACTGACGCCCACTGGTGTTGCCAGCATAGGACAGACTGAACTCAGAATCAATACTGATGTTCTCGGGACTAACGATCTGCCATTTGGACAAATTTTCATCGTATCTGAGACCAAAATCCGAATATGTCTGAATATAATTGGTGATATCATTGATTAATGAATTGTCAAATTCATTATTGAAGACTGCTATCACATGATCAACCTGTGCACCATTGGGAACTACCTGATTAACTGTCACTGGGCCCTGACCATTTAACAGGTTACCGATGCCGCCATTGGTGCCATCGCCGATGATTTGCTGAATTGCGGCATAGATATAATATTTGTCAGTGTTGTTGACCGGTGCACCAGTTTTGATGTTATTTCTGGCATCAAAATATTTTCCCTCACCAGCACTAAATCTCAAAATGGCCCCATGCCTGATGTATCTGGTGTTACCACTGGCGGCGCCCGCGCCCAATTGCAGCATCAGATCAAAATCTCGGGAGTAGATGGCATCGTCATTTAGATCATTGAAGAAAAATCCGGTACTGCCATTGGCAATTTCGGTGGACTGGTGCCAGCGGATTCCGGTGATTCCAAATTTCTTGTAGAATGCATAGAAAAATTGCTGTGTTTCCTTGGCCGCAGCAATGGGTTTAATTTTGTTATTGATAACACGATAAATGTCATTTCTGGTGGCAAAGTCGAAACTAAATGACTTGACAAATGGGTCTCGATACAGGATACCATCCTGAGCAAAAATATTGGTGCTGGAATATTTGCCAGTGGTGTCAATGACATCCAGGTAGCGGCTGATACCACTGCTGGTGCGATTTATGGCCTTGACTTTCAATATGTTACTGAACAAGGTGTAAGGCAAAATGTTGTAGTCTTCACCAGTGACCATGCGGTCCTGTGTGTAATATTGTTGTGGCGCCTTCTGACGAATTTCATCCAGGGTTTCACGTGGGCTGCTGTTGGCCACTGTGTATTGCAGGCTGGCTCTGATGTTGATGGTTTCGGGCCGATTATTTCGACTCATGTAAGTGATGGGAATGATCACACTGGACATTTCATCAGGGGTGATCTTGTACTGCAGTCCGTTGCTGACCCGATAGTAGATTCTGAATCGGCCCTGTGGGATATTGGCAAATGCACCGTCACCAAATATCAGATCAATCTGATCATTGCTGCGACTATTGATCTGGTAGATGTTTTTATTGGCACTCTTGTTGTATATGACGTTGGTATTGTTAACTGACGCCACTGGCTGCCAGAGTGTGTCCAGACTGCCTGAAGGACTCACACTGTAGACCCAGATGTCAGTGTTGTTGATGTTATTGGTGTTGATGCCGTAGACTCGATTGGGTATGCTGTCCTGGAAATTCACATCCAGGCTCTTGAGTTCACCCTGTTTAAAATACAGAAAGAATCCAGTGTTGGTGCTGTTATTGCCCTGGTTGTCATTTCGATATAATAGATTGAACAGGCCGTTGGGTCTGGGGCTGTCTTCATAGATGTAACTCTGACCCAGACTGGTGGGGCTGACTGCCTCAAAACTCATGCCAGTGCCCTCGATGTTGGTCTTGAAGGCAAACGTGGGCAGGGCCAAGCTGGCTATGAGATTTATCTGATATTCGTCATTGATGACGCCGTTGATGGTCTGTCGATTGCTGGGCTTGCTGATGACCTGATTTGTCACCAGAGCTGCATTGATCACAGTGGTCATCTGTTCCAGCCAGTTATCATTACCGGAATCTGCCCAGCTGACGACCAGGCCCGACAGATTGATGCCATTGCTGTCATACACCACTTCAGTGGTGCTGACACTTTCAACTTTCAGGAATCCGCTGGCAGGAATATTTCTCTTGGGAGTATAGCTGATGAGTCGGGCCAGTTTCAGCACGCTGTCACGACGTTGTGCAGTGTCTATGTAGTTTTCTCGGGCATTCAGGTCGGCACGGAATGCCAGACTCTGACCCAGGAACGCAATCAGATCCAGTAGGGCAACAAATTCACTGCTTTCAATAAAGTCATTGAAGTCTTCGGGATAGTACAGACGCAAATATTCAACCATGCTCTTGCGCAGAGTTTCATAATCATAACTCTGGAAATCTGCATTTCGGAAGGTTTGATATAGCTTGGTCCAGTCTTCAGCTACCAGAAGACCCGACTGCCGAGTGGTGATGGCCATGTGTAATTCCTGATATTATATATTTATTATTAGGAAAATGTACGTTGTTTATTAACGGGCAGTCAGTTGGTTGGATTGGTTGTCAAATCTGAGATTTAACAAACTACTCTGATTGGTCTGAACATATCTGAGTTCCAGATCTATCTGTAAGCCCTGATCATATTCGGTGATCATGACTCGATCCACCGCCAGTCTGGGGTCTGAGCTCACAATGTTTTTAATGTCAGTGGTTATAATGCTTTTGAGATTGTCGGTCAGAGGCTCGTGCAACACGTTCCAGATAATAGTACCGAACCCGGGATTCATGAGTTTTTCACCTTTGCGAATATAAAAGTGATTGATCAGATCCTGACGAACCAACTCAAAATCAGTCAGACGAAATTTTTTCTTTCGATTAACGGTGCTGAATCCACGATACATTATAGCCATAGTCTGGTATTTAACCTTGTTTGATTTCTGGAATCTTGGGAGCCAGCACTGCTATGGCATATTTACCCACATTAAAATAAGTATCGCCTGTGGTGCCGTAAGCATCTGAACCGCCCTGACCATTGCGCCATTTTTTAGCGCCGCCAGCACCCAGCAAGTGACTGACTGCCAGCATGCCGCCCACTTCCTCAGGTTTCATATCTTTGTCAATAACACCGATCCGCACCATGGTGGTATAATTGGAGCGAGTATACTGACAGATCAATTTTTCCTGCAGGGGGCCATTGCTGAGAAATTCTTCCAGGCTGGCAGGGCCACCATTGCCGATCCAACTGTTGGGGTTGCGCAACTGTGCATTACTGGTGACCGAACTTTTGACCATTTTGAGATCTATCAGGGCTGGGTAACCAAATTGATACTTGCCCACAAACCCAATGCTATTCACCGTGTCATATTTTCCACCACTTTCTTTTTTGCCTATCTGCGCATAGTATGCTGTCATCTGATCGGAATTTAAATTACCCACCGTGCAATCACAAGCTGGTTGATTTCTCAGATCTTTATCATTGGCAGGACTTTTCACACCACTGCCGGTGGTGTTCTTTATGGCATCCACGGTGCCAGTGTAGGCCTGGTCTGGAGTGCTACCTGCAATAGGTGATTGCGCATCATTTTGTTGTACCACAAAAGATGCCACTGCATCACGATCATGAGGCTCGTGTGTGGGCAGCACTGTGGCGATACTATCAGTCTGTTTGGGCTTGCTGATCCACAATCCAGTTTTTCCATCAAACGCAGTGTCGGGGAAACTGGTACTGGGCAAGGCTGTCAGAGGTTTTATGGATTTGGTACCACCGCTGTTTTGTTTAATCAGGCTGCCGGTATGTGCGATGACTCCACCGGCCTGTAAGCCAATGGTGGCACCGGCATCCACTTTAAAATCACCACCTGACTTTAATCCTATTTCTCCAGTGCTCTCCACATTCAATTGGCCCTGCAGTAAGTTAGTGGTGCCAGAGTTCACAACGACGTTGCCACCGGCTCTGATGTTGATGTTGTTTTTAGCGTTGAGGTTGATGTTGGCGTCGCTGTGCAAGTTTATGGTGCCCTGACTGCGAATGCTGACACCACTCTGACTGTAAATTTTTATTGATCCGTCGGTGGTCAGTTCAACCCAGCTGGTGCCGTCAGCGTGCGCCAGGTACACACTGTTGGCAGTGTCATGCATCAATAACTGATGTCCTTTGGCGGTCCGCAATCTGACCAACTGGTCCAGGCCCAGGGTAGTACCATCGTCCAGAACAAATGTATGCCCGCCTTTACGAGCACCTACCTGGTAGGTTTCTGCAGTTATCTTGCCAGCATTGGCCAACTGATTGAATCGATCTATGTCATCCGCAGGGTCATTGACTGGTCTGCCGGGTGTGCTGATACCAAACACATTGCTGGGACTCTCACGCTGACTGCTGCTGCTGATGGCCCCGCGTATCTCATCACGGTCCAGACCCTGCTGACGATAGATGTTGTACTGAATATCATGCAAGGGTTTGAGATTGTTGAAGAATTTCTCATTGACCAAATTTGCACTGGTTTCATTGAATTCCACCACTGGCATATTGTTGCCAGCAACAAATCCTTTTTTGGCTTCAGCACCGGCTGTTGTGATGTCCACATTGGTACTGCCAGCCAGACCCGGTGTCATATGGTGACTCAGATGGGGGTTAACACAGGCTATCCAGTAACCACGTTGTGGGTCACCAGCGATAAAAATACAGATGACCTGCACTCCAATGTCCGGTGGCACCATCCACATGCCATAGGTGTGTAATACAGATTTAAAATCATTGACCTGACTGGTGCTGTCGGCGTTGCTGTAGCCCTGGAAAGGACTGGCATATCTGACTGTGCGCCAATTTTTTCGATCTTTTTCATCACCTCCCAGATCAGGAATCCAGACCTGAAGTCTGCCGCTGCGTGTGGGGTCCAGGTTGTTTTTGACCACACCAATATAGGGATAGGGATCCACTCGGGTGCCAGTGGCCTCTTCTCTGCGGAAAGCCTTGTCTACTTTGGTACCTAATCTACGGTCTACGGTCATTTTGTGTTGCCTATATTATTAAAAAATTATTTTATGAATAATGTGTGTTTGTGATTCTTTATAATAATTACCCTGGTCTAAATGTTGTTGTACGCGTCAGTCCGGTGGTGGGATCTACCGCGTCATAAGTGTAAGGAGTATTTGTATCTATACTATTAATAGTACCTAATAGAATTTCAGGGGTCGGTCCCCAGAATCTCTCGCCTTTGTATATGTAAAATCCAGTGGGGGGGTCTATTGTGACTCCAGGAGGCAAAGGTGGTGGCGGCGGGGGCGGCGGTGGAACCTGAGCCGGTTCAGTCTGCTGTGTAATGGGCTTTTCTTCAGCGGTGGCATTGACCTCAGCCAGATCCTTCTGATCAGCAGCTGGTGGAATGTCGGGTCCTGGTGGCTGACTGTCAGGTGCATTCTGATTGGGTTTGGTGCCTTCTTCAGGATCAATGGTTTTTTTAGTGGCTGCACCACCTGTGCCGACATTTTCCACTGTGGGGTTGCCTGACGTAGTGGATTCAGATCGTTGCTCTGTGGAAGTTTTAATCTGATTGACCTCATTTTCCTGCTGTCGGGAGGCTCTGACCAATGTCAGCTGCTGAGTAAACTGACCATCTTTAAAATGGTTGGTCACTGTCAATATTCTATAGAGCCCGCTGAATGAACTACGAGTCAGGTTCTCATCACTGAATTTGATCAGGCCGTCGGCTTCATTGATATCTGTGGGAGTTCTGAAATTCAGATTGACAAAAATCTGTCCATCATCGGTTCTGATGCTGCCATTGGGCGTGAGTCTGACATCCGGTGTGTTGGCAGTGTCAGATGCTTCGTTCAGATCAGCGGTGAATTCCGGAGGATAGAACACATCGTCCTGTTTGATAAAATGTGGGTCCCCCAGAATTTTTAAATCCACCTGAATCATTTCACCTTCGGCTCGGCTCAGAACATAATTTTCCAGATCAGTGGCAGCCACCTGTTCGGCAGTCACTGCAGCACCAGTGGCTCGGGATCTGGTGTCAGCCACCAGGGGGTGTTGTTGGATGGGTGCCACACTGGTGCCAGCGGTGGTTGACCCTATGCTGCTGCCCTGATATCCGTCGGCATTTTTATCCTTGTTGTCTTCGCCGTCTGCCGGCACAGGATTGACTTCCACCAGAGCACTCCGGTAGGCAGTGGCCACAGTATAGAAAGTCATGTTGAACTTTAATTCAAAGTCCAGAATGTCGACATTTTTTCCAGTGTAGATGTAATTATAGACTTTTGCTGGATACTGCTCTATGCCTCGGGGACCAAAATCCAATGGCAGATTCTTCATTTTATATTTTTTGACGTAGTAGGTGATTTCCTTGCTGTAGGTGTTGCGAATTTTATCAAATTGCTGTAATTTGACTTTGGGTACAATCTTCCACCACATGAGCGGTTTGTTATTGTCCTTTATTTTAGCCGCGTAATCTGAATTTTCTGGTACCACCAGTTGATTCAGAATATATGTGCTGTTTCTGACAATGTAATCAATGACTCGATCCACCGCGGTGCCGGCGTTTATGGTAAAACTCTGTCTTTCTTGATCCAGCATGGCTTTGGCCTGACCATTATTACTCAGGTATTGATCACTGATTCGCTGCGCACTGTCCTTGGGCACAAATGCAGTGTCCTGGTGGTTGATCAGGTTGTTTTTGACAAACTGTGCACTGGCTATCTCAGGGTCAAATTCAAATTTATAGACATCGGGGTATTCAATTTTGTTTTCTTTTTTGAGTGCTTGTTGCCAGTAATTGAGAGCGGCAGCATAACTGTCCACTGTGATGAAATCATCGGCCCCGGCTCGACGACCACCACTGATGCTGCCATTCATGGCCTGATTAAAGACAACCTTGTCGCCCGCCTGACGTTCCATGCGTGTGGTTTGTTCCTCGGTGAGTTTGTCTGACTGGAAAAAGCTGCCCACAGTGCTGCCTGTGACCTGGAATCCAGCTCGGGTAGTGCCGTAGATCTCACCAAAGGCCGCCTGTCCATACACCACTGCTTTGATATGATATTCTGCACCCCGTTCAGTGATGGTGGATTCCATATTGAGCAATCGAATGGGAATACGTTTGGTCAGATTGCCCAATATGCCTGTAATTTCCCCAGCATTGTTCATGGCAAAAAAATCTATCTGCAGCAGATAGGGCATGTCCAGATAATTTTTACTGCCCACATCCTGACTGGTTTTTAGCAGACGATCGATCAGAGTAAACCCATAGGGTTCAATGATGGTAAAATCACAGGTCAAGGCATTGGTGTTTCTGTTGCGCTCAGTGGGTTGAATCACAGTTTCCATATTGAGACTTTCAAAATAAAAGTCTTCCTGGAATCTGGGTGCTCGAACAAATTGGTCTGATCCTGCAGAATTGTTGTATCTGCCAGCACTGGCTATCAGAACTCGTCGCGCCTGGTACTGTTGAGTTTCCAACAGATCTATAAACTCCTGACCAGTCAACATATGCAAACTCAGATTATAGGTATAACTGGGATATTCATGCAGGGGATTCATCAGGGGTTCAAATACAGGCGGTGGTAACCTGGCAGCAGTTACCACCACTGGATCATCCTGATAAACACCCTGAGCATTGGCAGTCAATGCCCGAGGCTCTGGATCAGATTCTTTTTTATTAGACCCTGCAGGATCGATCACAGGTTCTGAATCTTTGGGCTGAGCCTGATCCAGTCGAGACTGTTCCTCGTCGCTCAGACCACCAGCAGGGGGCTCAGTGGCCGCAGCCGGTGATGTGGCTGGTGGGGGCGGGGTATCATTGTTAATGGCATCAGCCGCAGACGCGTTGGGGGGTGTTGGTGTTTGATTGGCTGCTGAAAAATTTTCCAATCGACTTTTGGCCTGATTCAACTCCAGCAACAAAGATTGTGTGGTATTGAATTGTTGATCTCGCTGATCTCTGAGATTTATTGCCTCAGGAGTATTGCTTTGCCCTGTGCGTTGCAAAGAAAAATATTGTTCGGACAATCTATTATTTGCGGCAATGCCATTATCATAAGCCACTTGGGCACTGTTCACTGCGGCCTGAAGTTCTTGAATGGTAGCCATACCCGATTACAACCCCAACACAGATTTGAGTACGGATTTTTTAGGAACGAATATAGTGGCACCGGGTATGAAATCAAACACCGGATCCTGCAGCACATTGGGGTTGCGCACTGAGAACACCCACCACAGGCCCACGTCACCGTATAAATCGTGTGCCAACAGATCAGGACGATGACGATAGATGGCATCAATTTCATACCGGATGTCGCTGGGGTCCTGCGGTATCGCAGGTATGCTGGCCACATCCAGAAAAAATCCATAGAATTCAGTCTGGCTGTAGGGACTGGTTTTGTTATAACTGACGGCCATCAGATGAATCCCCCATATCCATTTTTTCTGTCTGCCAACAACAGCCCAGCAGCAAATTTGTCCAGGTTAAATCGGTCATGCAAATTCTTGCGACTGTACATGGGCTTGACTGTGACCGCAATGGTGCTCATGGTGGGCACTCGGGTGCTGGTGGTCACAGTCTTAAGTTCGCGAGTTCGGCCGCCACTGATGCCGCCATTTTGGCTGATGTTTCTGGCAGGCCCTGTGCTGGTGGTCACCATTTCTGAACTGGTGATGTCCACGCTGATATAATCCACATCAGCTGGCAGGGTGTGAGCAAAACTGGTGATCACACAGGGCACGTGTGGAAAATAATGACTACCATAACCGTCCAGGAACACTATGGGTGGAGGATTGCCCACATTGGCCCCTTGTCCAAAGAACATCTTGGTGGCTGATCTGAAAAAGTAAACCGCAGCCATGAGATATCGACCTTCTTCCTGGCTCTGTACTGTGAATTCACCACTGATGCTGATGTCCGATACATCACTATGGTGGTAAAAACTTGGGTTATAGTTGCTGTGTGTCAGATTGGTCTGATTATAAGTGGCCGAATGTGTCACAGTGATGGCCGGAGTATAGGGCCAGATGACACCATTGGTTTCAATCAGAGGCCGCATTAATTCATTCTGATTACTGCCAGTGGATTTGTAAAATATGTTGGCACCGTCGGCCAGGCTGATTCTCACCCGCCAGTCACTATCAGCTGCTGATGGTGTGGCATCGTTGGTGGCCTGAAACGCCACCTGAGTGTCGCCGGTGGCGCCTGGTGGTTCACCGCCAGGCGGTAGCCCACTGGCGTCCTGTCTGGCAGCAGTGGGGTCACTCAATGCAGCAGTGTTGTCGGCTTCAGGATTGAAATTAGTGTCGGGCCCATCGCCAAAATTTGTGGTGGTACCTATTTCAGATCCAGCGTCATTATAGTAGGTATCAGCAAATGCATCCTGTGTACCACCACCAAAATATGTGGTGTCGCCCTGTGCTGCATCAGGAAAACTGGTGAGCTGACCATTCACTGCACCTGATGGTGCATAAACTGTGCCATCGTCACCCACCACAAATCCACCATTGGTGGTGGCTGGCGTAGAGTAATCACTCATCTGCTGATCTGAATTGGTGGTGGAGTCAGCCTGCCGCAATGCTCCTGCAGCAGATCTGAAATCGGCGCGTTCACCAGCGTATTGTTGTTCCATGACTGCCGCCTGATTATCTCGGGACAGTGAGCCAAAACTCACAGTTTGCCCGGTGATGGGGTCAGCCACTTGAGAATCAGGGAGAAAGATTGCCATTTTGGTAGATAAACCTTTGCTATTGAATATTTATTTGCTATATAATAGTAGTTGTTAAAAGGAAAACCCAGGTGCGCAAGGTTAATTATCTTAATAGAAGCATAAATAATATAAAAGGTATTTTATGTCAAACTTTTATGTTTATGCTTATCTTAGAGACAAAGACTCGAATACAGGCAAATCAGGAACCCCATATTACATAGGCAAAGGCACCGGCAACAGAGCTTATGTTAAACATTTTACCCCAGTTCCCAAAAATCAATCAAATATTATCTTCATTAAAGATAGTTTAACCGAACAACAGGCACACGATTTAGAAAAAAAATTGATTGCAGAATACGGGCGTAAAGATTTAGGAACTGGTATTCTGCATAATAGAACAGATGGTGGCGAAGGAATTAGTAATCCAAGTCTTGAAACCAGAGAAAAATTAGCGTATGCTAAAAGAAACGAGTCGGCTGAAACCCGGTTAAAAAGATCGATAGCTGCAAAAAATAGAGCAAAGCGCCCTTGTAGTGAAGAGACAAAAAGAAAAATTAGTGAATCCAATAAAGGAAAAACAAGATCAGTTGAATCCAAAGAAAAAATGTCAAATGCCAAAATTAATAAACCATTGTCAACTGAACACAGAAAAAAAATTAGCGGGTCACTAGCAGGAAAACCCAAAGCACCGTTTAGTGAACAACACAGAGAAAATATTGGCAAAGTGCACCGAGGAAAACCTTGGTCAGAGGCCAGACGTGCTGCACAAGATAAAAAGGGGAATCAAAATTCGTAAAGTCAATTACCTAAACAATAAAGACATACTAAAAGAAATACACCGTAGCAAAATCACATACTGTAGTTTCTCCACACCAGAAGATGCCAATTATGACATGATCGTAGACTCAGTTGGCAGGATTACCAAAAAGACCATCACCGAGGCCAGAAAATTACGGGCCGACAGACTCAGCAAAGAAGCACAAGATGCCGAACTGGCGCAGGGCAACAAAGTCAAATTAGAGGCCGTGACCATAGCACCCACTTCCGTGCCCATCACTGATATTATTTTTCGTGTCATGTCCTGGGAGCACATTCCCATTGATGATGTCAAACAACGCAAGGCTGACGCCAAAGCACAGGAAGATTATGAAGATGAACTGGCAGAGACCGAATATGACGAACCACCCATACAGATTCGAGCACCAGCCAAATACGTCAAGGTCAACTTCCCACCTTTTCAACACTACCGGGTTACTGAAGATCTAACTCCTGTGCTGGTGGGCCGGAGTCATTGGATGGGCGATTTGGAATCTGGCATGTTCAGTCGAGATCATGGTGCCATGACACCCAAATTGGCTCATATGTTTGTCAAACTGTGCGAACGTTATGCCACACGCAGCAACTGGCGAGGCTATACCTACAACGACGAGATGCGCAGTCAGGCCCTGCTGCAGCTGAGTCAGATTGGTCTGCAATTTGATGAATCAAAATCACAGAATCCATTTGCTTATTATACCGCTGCTATTACCAACAGTTTTACTCGAGTATTGAATATAGAAAAACGCAACCAGAACATCCGAGATGACATCCTGGAAATGAACAACTATAATCCCAGTTATACCCGACAAAACGAATGGGGTGGTGGCCATTACGATGAGTAATTTATTCAAAAAAGCAGCGGTGTTAACTGACATCCATTTTGGATTAAAAAGCAACAGTCTGACACACAACGACGACTGTCTTAACTTTGTCAAATGGTTTATCGCAACTGCCAAGACAGAAGGCTGTGACACCTGTTTTGTCACAGGTGACTGGCACAACAATCGTGCGTCCATCAACATTGTCACACTCAACTACAGTCTCACTGCGCTGGAACTGTTGGGACAGGCCTTTGATCGCGTGTTTTTTATTCCCGGTAACCACGATTTGTACTACAGAGACAAGCGTGATGTACAATCAGCCGAGTGGGCTCGACATATTCCCAACATTGAAATTGTCAATGACTTCTACACTGAAGGTGACGTCAGTATTGTGCCTTGGTTGGTGGGCGATGATCACAAGAAACTAGGCAAGATCCAAGCCAAATATATGTTTGGACATTTTGAATTGCCGCACTTTTACATGAACGCCATGGTACAGATGCCGGACCATGGTGAAATTAGGGAAGACGCGTTTAACGGGGTGGAACGCGTGTTTACTGGGCACTTTCATAAACGACAACAACGTGGCAACATCACCTACATTGGTAACTGTTTTCCACATAACTATGCCGATGCCGGAGATGATGAGCGTGGTATGATGATACTCGCTTGGGGTCAAGAGCCGAAGTATTATGCCTGGCCTGATCAGCCTCGTTACAGAGTCTATGGTTTGAGTGATGTGCTCAAGACTCCTGAAAAATTGCTGTTGCCCGGCATGCACTGCCGTGTTAACATTGACATTGATATCACCTACGAGGAATCAACCTTCATCAAGGAAACGTTTGTGGGCACCTATGGTCTCAGAGAAATGACCCTGGTGCCCAACAAAAATCTAGATCTGAGTTCGGACACTGCCATTGGAAATATTGCATTTGAAAGCGTAGATACCATTGTCACCAATCAATTGACTAATATTTCTAGCGAGCATTACGACTCCAAAATTTTACTAGACATATATAGACATCTATGATTGATCTAATCAAGGCAAGATTACCAAAGGTTAAAATATGTCAATTTTATGACATGCTCGATTATGATTTTAATATGAATCTATTCTATCATGATCTTAAAAAGTATATCGACCATAGATTTCCTGATGGGAATATTGAATTTTCTCATGATGAAAGAATCATTTTTTTACATGCTGACCATGATTTTTTTATTGACAATAATGTTCCAGGATTTATTTTATACAATCTACAATTAGTTTTACGAGAATTAGATATACCAAATAATTTTTGTCTAATAATTACTCAGTTACCAAATTACCAAAGGTATACTAAAATGGTACAGGGGCGTCTTACTGTGGACCCTTGCCCAATTGGTAGTATTACTTCTTCATACACCAAATTAAAATCTTTAGTAGTTGATGATATTGAATTAAATGCTAGCCGTATCACTAAACTGTTTTCCGTTGGCAGTAGACTAAGCCGATTCCATCGAACATACTTCATGGCACAATTGTTTGACAAAAAATTAGAAGACTTTGGATTTATAAATTATTATAATATTTTGCAAACCAATGACAGCACGTATCAACCATCGACTAAAGAAAACTTAACCGCTGCGCCTTGTTATTTCTTATCTAGTATACCATTCACCAGAACCTATCCAGAAATAATAATTAAAAATAATAAAAATCGAGAGATAGTGAAAAATTTTCAACAGACTGTAAAATCCTATTCAAACTGTGAAAAAATTGATTTAATCAAAGACAAAGCTAAATCTACATCATATCAATGGTCTGAGCTGCAAAATTCTTTAATTTATATTGGGTTGGAAGCGACTGTAAACTGCCCCGAACCCTATAATGATGAAATAGGATTTAAAGGTATCGGAACCAAACGCCCGTTTATATTGTTTGGTACCCCAGGGTTATTGTCACATCTAAGATCATTGGGGTTTAAAACATTTTCCGATTATTGGGACGAGAGTTATGACAAAATCGAAGATTTTGAAGATCGTGTTGATGCTATTCTAGAGCTATTACATAGTTTATCTAATAAATCATCAGATGAACTGCAAAAAATGGCTGTTGATATGCAACCTATATTAGATTACAATTTTAATCATTTAAAAAATGTTTTACCAGGTCAAGAATTTAATAAAATACTAACCGGCATTGCCAAACATATATTATGAATAACAAAAAACGACTTTTTACGTTTGGGTGTAGTTTCACCAATTATAAATGGCCCACCTGGGCCGATATCTTAGGACGCGAGTTTGATTATTTTGAAAACTGGGGAAAGGGTGGAGCTGGCAATAAATTTATTTTTCATGCGTTGATTGAATGCCACCAAAAAAACAAATTTACCCCCAATGATACTATTATCATCATGTGGTCTACTACTGATAGAGAAGATAGATATATCAAAAATCATTGGCGTGGCAATGGTAGTGTATATCATCATTTGGCGTGGCCAAAAGAATTTGTAAAAGATTATTTTGATTGGCGGGGGAATTTTTTGTGCGATGTTGGATTAATTTCTGCTGCCACAAATTTACTAAAGAGTTGGAACGTCAATTTTAATATGTTAGCCATGATGCCATTGGATAATCTATGTAGTAATTTTGATTATTTAAAAGAAGACCAAGTTACCGATATACTGGATTTATTTAAAGATGTCATTGACAATATAAAACCCAGTGTCTTTGAAGTTATTTTTAATTCGTCCTGGGGTCATAATCGACTACCAAAAAAAGAAGAAATTATCAAAATATATAAATCTTTATCCGGGAACGATTGGCCACCCATTAATAAATTTTTAGAACGTGATCTGTCAGGAGTAAACGAAAGGTTTATTAAAGAAATATTCGACAATATCTATTTAAAAGCATATTTTGATCCCAAAAGCACACCATTTGTATTTGATGTAGGCAACGACTTGCACCCCGTGCCTCTAGAACATTTAAAATATCTGGACACAATTCTTCCAGAATATAATATTAGCAATAAGACAAGAGAGTGGGTCGAAATGGTCAATGACTGCATTGTGGAGAAAAAATTATTTGATGATTTATGGACGCCAACAGCAGTTCTGCGAGTTTAGGCCGTTGCATCGGTCATGATTTTAATGCTATAATAAAAGAAATTTTTGAGATGCTTGAATGTTTAAAATAAAAACTCTAACCGTTAAAAATTTCATGAGTGTGGGCAATGCCACACAAGCAGTTAATTTTGATCGTCGAGATCTAACACTGGTACTGGGAGAAAACATTGATCTGGGTGGTGATGATTCAGGTGCCAGAAATGGCACCGGTAAGACCACCATCATTAATGCCCTGAGCTATGCATTATTTGGCAATGCTCTGACCAATATCCGCAAAGATAACCTGATCAACAAAACCAATGCCCGAAACATGCTGACCACCATTGACTTCGAAGTCAATGGCACAGAGTACAGAATTGAACGCGGTCGAAAACCCAATGTGTTGAAGTTCTATATCGGTGATCAGGAGCAAGAGAGCAAAGACGACAACAGTCAGGGCGACAGCAGAGAAACACAGCAGGAAATTGAACGTCTGTTGGGCATGAGTCACGACATGTTCAAGCACATTGTGGCACTCAATACCTACACTGAGCCCTTTCTGAATCTCAGAGCCAATGACCAACGCAGCATCATTGAACAATTGCTGGGCATTACTCTGCTGAGTGAAAAGGCCGAAAGTCTCAAAGAACAGTCCAAACAGACTCGAGACGCCATCACTGAAGAAGAATATCGCATCAAGGCCTTGATTGAAGCCAATGGCAAAATCAAAGAGCAAATAGAAAATCTGATTCGTCGGCAGACTCTCTGGCAGAACAAGCACGCCGATGATGTTGCCAAGCTGCAGATGGCCCTGGATGAGTTGTTGACTCTGGACATTGACGCTGAAATACTGGCACACCAACAGTTGTCTCAATATCGTCAGAAATCTCGAGATTTAGCTGATCTTAATAAATTCATCGCCCGAGCAGAATCCGATCAGTCACGCCAACAGCGCAATATTGAAAAATTACAAAAAGAAATCACAGACTTAAAAGATCATCGGTGTTACGCCTGTGGGCAGGACATACACGATGTCAAACATCAAGAAGTTCTGCAGGCCAAAGAACAAAGTTTGCAGGAAGAACTTGCGCATTTATCAGACACCCAACAGCAAATACAGCAGCTGAGTCAGGCAGTTCAGGACCTGGGAGAGCCTGGTATTGAGCCCCGAGTATTTTATAGCAAAGAAGAAGATGCCATACATCATCGCAGCACAGTTACAAATCTTCAGCAGCAACTTGTTGCCAAGCGGGCCGAAATAGACCCCTACGCCGAGCAAATTCTGGAAATGCATCAGACTGCTCTGGTGGAAATTGATTATGGTATAATTAATGAACTCAATCGCATACGAGACCACCAGGAGTTTTTGTTGAAACTCTTGACCAACAAGGACTCGTTTATTCGTAAGAGAATCATTGATCAGAATCTGAGTTATCTGAACACCAGGCTGGGACAGTATCTGGAAAGAATTGGTCTGCCACACACAGTGATGTTCCAGAATGATCTGTCGGTCAACATCACTGAGCTGGGCCGAGAACTGGATTTTGACAATCTGAGCCGAGGAGAACGCAATCGACTGATTTTGAGCCTGAGCTGGGCGTTCCGTGATGTCTGGGAGAGCTTGTATCAACCCATCAATTTGCTATTCATTGATGAACTGATCGATTCGGGCATGGATGCCAGTGGTGTGGAAAATGCTCTGGCCATACTGAAACGCATGAGCCGAGAGTCACAAAAGAGTGTCTGGTTGGTCAGCCATAAGGATGAACTAACCAGCAGAGTCAACAATATCATGACAGTGGTCAAAGAAAATGGATTTACAACCTATAACACAGATGTTGAAATTTTCCAATAGGCATTGATTAATGTTCACCTGCGACAATATCGACGAATACCAAATTGAGATCACTACGCTATGTAATGCCGCTTGTCCGCAATGCCCCAGGAATATCAATGGTGATGAAGTTAATCCCCACCTTCCATTGGTGAATTTACCCAAAAATATCATTGATCAAGCGTTTCCCACCGAAACAGTACAGCGACTCAGACAAATATTTTTTTGTGGCAGCTATGGCGATCCCATTGCTCACCCAGATTTTTTGGAAATCTTAAGAGATTTCAGACAAAAAAGCCCCACTGTGTGGTTGTATCTGCACACCAATGGTGGAATACGTGGAAAATCCTGGTGGGCGGAGCTGGCTAAAATTATTAATGGGTACGGTAAGATAGATTTTGGTATCGACGGATTATCTGATACCAATCATTTGTATCGGAAAAATGTAAACTTTAATAAAGTAATAGAAAACGCCGCAGCATTTATTGCCGCAGGGGGGCGGGCCCAATGGAATTTCATTGTATTCAAACACAACGAACATCAAGTCGACGACGCCGAGGCTATGAGTAAAGAACTGGGGTTTGAAACTTTTTTACCTAGAAATACTGGTAGATTTTTTCATCACAATAAAATTGAAGAGATGGACCAATGGCCGGTGTACCAGCGACATTCCCCAAATTATTATCTGGAACCGCCGGTCAATCCCAGCTATAAGAATAAATCCATGGTTCGGATAACTGAAATAAAACAAGAATACCCTGATATCAGAGATTACTTTGACCGCACCGAGATCAACTGTGATTCATTGCTGGGGAGAAAAGTTGTAATAACTGCAGAAGGACTGGTATTGCCTTGCAATTTTTTTACACATAACCTCTATGATAAAAGATTTTATGACGCAGATACTTTGCCGGGCAGAAACGAATTGAGTTTTGTTGATGGCAAAAATCAAATTAGATCATTGATAGAAAAACACGGGTTTGAGAATCTCAACATACATCACCGATCGTTAAAACAAATATTTGACAGTGAATTTTGGCAAGAGATAATTGACAGTTGGAGCAAAGATTTATCCAATGGCCGCATATTTGAATGTGCCATGACGTGTGGTAATAAATTAACTAAAGTATGGGATCAGGGAGGCAATAAACGATGAGCGTATTGGTCACAGGCGGCAATCGAGGATTAGGGCAAGTATTATGCAATTCACTCAATGGGGAGAGTATTTCAAGAACTGAAGGATTTGACATCACTAAAGATCATAATAAAATAGCGAAAAAATCCTTAGATTATGACATTTTTATAAACAATGCGTTTGACGGCCCCCCGCACGAACCCTGGGCAAATTTTGGACAAACCAATGTACTGCATGCAGTTTATCAAGAATGGAAGACAAATAATAAATCCGGATGGATTTTCAATATCGGCAGTGTTGGTGAGAAGCACATCAAAGAACCAGACCCCATGTTTGAAACATATCGAGTTTCAAAAGCTGCATTAGCTCACGCCAGTCGGCAATGCACTATTGCATTTAAAAATAATCTGGTTAAATTTAAAACTTCAATGATAACATTGGATCGATTGGACACCCCATTGTCCAGATCTCGAGAAAATTGGACCGGTAATGGCATTAACTGTTCAGATGTTGTAGATTTTATCAAGTATTCAATGACACTTGAGCCCAATACCTGTGTAGAAGAAATTATTTTATATGTGAATTTTAATTTTGAATAAGCACGCATCCTAAAAATTCTTTCGCATAAAAGAAAGCTGCCTTTATATATGTCTCCAATATCCAGTACAAAAGTATTACACATAGAACCCACCAATGCATGCAATGCAGCCTGCCCCCAATGTGCTCGAGAGACTGACAACTCGTTTGATAAAAACAATGTAAAACATTTGACTCTGGCAGAAATTAAATTGGTAGTTACTGACCACGAAATAAGAAATCTGGATAAAATGTTTATGTGCGGGGTGTACGGAGACCCAGCAGCTGGTGCACACACTATAGAAATTTTCAAATATTTTAGAAAAATAAATCCGAACATTGTCCTGGGGATGAATACCAATGGTGGCATTCGAACAGCAAAATGGTGGCAGGATTTAGCTTTAGTCCTCAATCAAGACAAAGATTTTGTGGTATGGAGTATTGATGGATTAGAAGACACCAATCACATTTATAGAATTAATGTCAATTGGAAGAAATTAATTGAAAATGCCCGAGCATTTATCCAGGCAGGGGGTAATGCCCATTGGGATATGTTGATTTTTGAACATAATGAGCATCAGATAATTGATGCAGAAAATTTGGCCAAATCCCTGGGTTTCCGATGGTTCCGAGGTAAAGTTAGTCGAAGGTTTTCATCATCACCAATAACATTTTTAAAACCCCCCAAAACATATGAGGTCCCCACGGTGATCTCTGGAAAAATTCACTGTCAGGCACTGGTGGAATCCAGTGTTTATTTGTCTGCTCAGGGAAAACTCTACCCCTGCTGCTGGCTGGGCAATACAGATCATGATATCAATGATTTTGAAACTGTAAAATCTTCCTGGAATTCCCAAAACCCAGTGAAAATTTGCGTAAATACCTGCACCACATCCGACAACACCAACAGCTTTAAAAATCAATGGCGAGTTGAAAAAGAGTTTTAATTTAAACAATGCACAAAATAAAAAAATCATTTAATGAAAATTTCTACAGTTAAATAAAATCACAAGGAGAGTATAAAATGGAAACAACAATTCATGAACAAATCGTAGCAGCATACGAAACATACCTGGCAGAGAACGAAAAGTTTGAAGTCAAGGGCGTCAAAGCCGCTGCGGCCCGTGCTCGTTCAGCACTGGGTGATCTGGGCAAGCTGTCCAAAGCACGCCGTGCTGAAATTCAGGAAAAGAAAAACGCCCTGGCAGCCACCAAGTAATGCCCAGCCCACAGAAAGCCAAAGGCAGCAGTTGGGAGCGCGAAGTCGCCCGGTATCTGACTCAACAGTTCGGTCAGACGTTTATTCGCGCGCCAGGATCAGGGGCTTATGTGGGTGGTACCAACAACATTAGAAAACAATTCTTGCATCAGGGACAAATTCGCAGTTTCAAAGGTGACATTGTTCCTGGTGAAAGTTTCTCAGCATTGAATGCTGAATGCAAGAGTTACAAAGATTTTCCCTTTCATCAATTATTTCAAGGCTCAGTTAAAATTTTAGATCAATGGATTGAACAGTGTATGGATGCAGCTGACACAGGCGATTTCAACATACTGTTCATGAAGTTTAACCGCAAAGGTCGATACGTAGCATTTCAGGCACAACCCAATCACACCAATTTATTCTTGACCCGGCACTTCAATTATGGCACACAGCATCATGGTCACTGGTTCATCATGGACATGGATTTGTTTTTTGAATTAAATAGCAACAAATTTGCAGAACTTTGCAGTAACCAAATAGCCACTGTTGCAGCGTAAGCTGTGTCTCAGGTGATTGTGCTCGCGTGATGGCCGCACATGGAACGCAAGGACTAGACCTTGCAGAGACGGCACCGGACTTCTAGGTGTAAAAACCCAAGGATGTGGGCTCTGTGAAAAAGGCACAACCCATGCGTCGGATATAGTTGGCTAACCACGGCTATATCAGCGTCCGTCAGATGAAGCTAGAGTAGGGGGTACCGGCTGACCGCCTCCGCTGTGCACATGACAAGCACAAATCTCTTTTGGTTGGTATGGTGTGGGACTCAGATAAAGACCATCATACTTTGCCTGTGATAGGTGAAGTATGACTAGAATCTAGATAAAGCACTTAAAAGCATCAAAGTTATCCAGAATGTCCAGAGTAGGAAAAAAAGGCATTGAGCGCAAGCGAAAATGCAGATGTACGAAGTACATCTTAAAAGAATGGCATGTTGGACTTTTTGGTAGTTTCTAAGTTGTCTTTGACCAATTTACCAATTAATTCACGATCAGTTGATGACAACAGCATGGCATCGTCGTAACTTAACCCACCGCGCATGTACCAGCACAGTCTCAACGCATCATCTTTATAGGCTCTTACGTCTCGTTCGTATCCGTCGATCAGTTTCTGGACCGCGTCTGGGTCCAGAGTCAAGAGCCTTAGCCGAAAAAACTTGAATAATCGAAAGTTATGCTGACTGGGAATTCTTTCTGACAGTCTGGATTCAGACATACCACAATGATGGGTTTAATTCCGGCCTCTTCTGACAATTCTTTCAGACGTCGTTGTACCGCTTTGATCACACGGTTGTCGGCATTGTTGAAAAATTCACTAATGTATTGCTGGTCAGTCACCACAGTGCCGTCGTCGGTGATAATGGCCGCAGTACTGGTGCTCAACAGACCAATATTCAGTTCAATCACTTTGCTCAGGTGCTGATCAAATCTGGCTTTGGCTGATTCAGGATCATCTTCAATGTCCCCCAGGGTGCGTAGCAACTGTTGTTCTTCAAAGGCAATCATGTTGGTTTTGTTGGCACTGAAATAGGGCTGTGGCTTCAGAGTGATTTTTAGTCCCGCAACGTCCAGGGGTGTGTTGTAGTCTGGTGCCTGAATATTACTCAGCACCTGGGTCAGATCAATAGCATGCTCATTGGTAGACCCACAATGTGGGCAAGTGGTGTCAAAATCCATCTGATGCCCATAACTGGCGATGCGTATGGCGATCAGTGTGGCGTCCACATCAATGCTGGGCATCTGCCAGGCATCCTGGATATCAGGGCAGCAACTCTCAATCACACTGACCACACCCTGACCATTCAGCAAGGCATCAGGAGTCTTGAGTGTGATTTCGTCTCGAGTGGTCATGGGCATGATGCCAATTTCACCGTGCGCTGGCAGTGTCAGAGTATTGGCAGGCCAATGGGCGCCCTGGCTGGGCAGTCGGAAATAAATTGCTGGCTGTCTGAAATGTCGGGCCAGAGGATTAGTCGACGCTGGTCTCTGCGGTGTATTTTCCATGGTTTGAAATCCTATAAATAATTGATAATGCCATATATTCTGTATTTATGGTGTTAAAAACCCAAGAAAGTAAAACACCCATGGATGAAGAAGGCGCTCACCAGGTAGCAGAAGCGGTATTTCAGGCACTCACACAGTTGACTGATCGCTTTGATGCGAACAGTTCTGAGATGAAAATATTTAATGGTCGAATAAAACGATCATCAGATGATTTTGCTCGAGACATGGTTAATCTGGGCAGGTCTGTCAAACGTGGTGAGGCTGGTTACAAAGATCAGCAACAGCTTCTTAAGCAACTCAATGATGCCATCGAAGAATCCATTGAATCACACGGCGATGCCACCGAAAGAAAGCGATTGCTTGAGCAGAAGGAGGAAGTGGCCAGACAGGCCTACCAACAGAATTTTAAAGAGCAAGCACAGGAATTTGGCAAAGGTGTGGGTGAAGCCACGCGCACTGCTTCCACACAAATAGTTACTAGCGCAGGACAGTTTGTCAAAGGATTGCAAGCAGGATCCAGCGGCACTGAACTCTCTGCTGGTCTGATGAACACTGCCATTGATGTGGCTAGTGCTGGAGCAGGCGCACTAGCCAAGGGCATCACCGGTGCTGGTGCAGCAATTGCAGCCATACCCACGCCCTGGACTGCTGCAATTGGTACACTGGTGTCGGGTGTGGGAGCTTTGGCCAATGCAGCTCAGGAAACCGCCGCCAAATTGGCCAAATTTGGTGTGGAAATTGCGGCCAAAGAAGTAGAAAAGACAGTCAAAGCATTCAATAGCATGAGCGCCAGTGGCGCCATGTTTGCCGATGGCATGACCGGCATGCGCGCCTCTGCACATGCCGCTGGGCTGACAGTGGAACAATTCAGCCAGGTGGTCAAAGGATCCAGTGCACAACTGGCCAGCTCGGGCATGAGTGTGGCTGAAGCAGCCCAATACACCGGCAAAGTTCTGGCTGCTGGTGGCGGCAAAATGCAGCAATCTCTATTGAAATTGGGATATGGCTTTGAAGAACAAGGCGCATTGGTGGCTGATGTCATGCAGGCCATGCGTGGCAGTGCAGCTGGTCCACTTAGAGCCACAGAAGCGCAGGTTGCTGAACAGACGCAAAAATATGCTGAAAATCTAAGAGTCATTGCTGCCATCACCGGCGAAGATGCCAAAAAACGTCAGGACGAGGCCAGACAAGCCTCGGCTAATATTGCGTTCCAGGCTGAACTTGCCAAAATGGGCCCCGAACAACGCGCTGGTATTGAATCGGCCATGCAGAACATGACTGATCAACAGAGAAAGAACTTTGTTGACATGATGGTGTATGGGACTATCATAAACAAAACTGGTGCTATCATGGCTGCGCAAATGCCCAGCGTGGCAGAATTTACCCAGGATCAGGTACGCGACGCCCGAGCAGGTGTTCTGGATGGCCGTCGCACATTGGAAAATCAAAAGAAGCATGCCGAACAGAATCAACGAGAACTTCTGGCGTTGGGCGCCACCATAGGCAAGGCCGGTCTAGCTGGCGTCGGCGGTGCGGCGGGTGAGTTGTCAGAGGCAATGGGTCGCGAGCTGCCCCAAATTGGAAAATTCACTGCAGAAGGCATCACAGCAGCAGAGGAAGCTGCTGCAAAACAAAAAGAGGCCACTGATGGGCTAACCAACTCGGTTGTTGGGGCTGAAGAACAAGCACAAAAATTAAAAGTGGCCCTAGAAGAAACTTTGACTCCAGCCATTAAAAACTTTGCTGCTATTTCCGCCCAAATGCTCAAAGGTGTCCAGGACATGATGAATGAGCTGGGGTTTGGTGTCGGCGGAAAAGCACTTGAACAAGCGCAGACAGAGCAGACACAGACCGCTCAGGAGGCAAAGTCCATCAGATCTGAAGAGAAGCCCACTGCCTGGCAGGAGGCCACTGGTCAGAAGAGTGCCCAATTAACGGCCGCAGAGGATAAAGCGCGTGCTGCATATCAAGAACGTCTAAAAGTAGATAAAGAATTTGCAAAAAAAGAAGAAGAATACAAACGCTGGAGGGATGAACAGTCCTCGCCCATGTTCGCAGATGGTGGTATAGCCAGAGGCCCAACCACTGGATTTGCTGCCACATTACATGGAACTGAAGCAGTGGTTCCGTTACCAGATGGTAAAACAATTCCAGTTAATATCAACGCCCAAGACCGCGGAGAAAAAGATCTTTCTGGCGTCGCAGCCATTGCTGATCAAATATCGGCAAGTATAAAAAATTCGATGTCAGATAGTAAACCCATATCAGTTCAGTTGGCCATGAGCATGGAAAAGGAATTGCTGCCGGGATTGAAAGAATTCAGCGGACTCAACATTGGTCCCATGAGAACAGACCTGCGTATTGTTGCAGCCATGGCAGAAAAATTGGGAGCATTTGACAAGGCTGGTGGTGGCACCATCACTGATACCAAAACCTGGAAGGAATTACTGGGTTACGGTACCACATACGATCTGGGCGATGAGAAAGTCAATGCTCTGGGTTCTTTCCAGGACACCAGAAATCTAAAAATGGAAGATTTTTCCAAACAAATTCAGGACCTAGTGGAACAGTTCAAGCAAGATCGAGCAGCTGGACAAACTGTTACTCCAGAACAAGCAGCCAGTGACATTGCCGACAGTAATAAAGAAATGGTGGGTCTGATGCAACGACAACTGGATGCCATGCAAGAGCAGACCAACCTGACCCGAAGCATGATCAATGAACAGCAGCGTGGCACCAGAGTCAGTCGAGATATATTGACGGCTTCTTACTAAATTGTTAAATATAATACTTCTCAGAGAAAATCATGGCAGGATGGAAAAAGTATTTTAAATCGGCAAACGTCAGCGGTGGCTTGAGTCCCATCAGTGGTGCCACTGGACCAACGGCGGCAATTGACCCTGGCTATAGAAATTTCGCCAGTAAATTGCCCGAAGTTTACATTGGCCACCCCAATCGTGTGGAGCGATACAATCAATACGAGCAGATGGACATGGATTCAGAAATCAATGCTGCTCTGGACATCATTGCTGACTTCTGCACTCAATTGAATGACGACAATGGCACTGGATTTGATTTATATTTCAAAGACAAACCCACCGACAATGAAGTCAAGATTCTGAAAGATCAACTGCTGCAGTGGGTCACTCTCAACAAACTCAACAAACGACTGTTCAAGCTGGTGCGCAACACCATCAAGTACGGTGATCAGGTTTTCCTGCGTGATCCCGAAACATTTGAGCTGTACTGGACCGAAATGCACAAGGTCATCAAGGTCATTGTCAATGAAGCTGAAGGCAAAGAACCCGAACAGTATGTGATCAAAGACCTCAACATCAATTTCCAGAATCTGACTGCCACTGCAGTCAGCGCCAGTGACACCTACGTCAATCATCCTCAGGTGGGCGGACCCAGCGGTGCATACACACAGCCCAATGTGCCCTACAGTGGTGGCACCAGATTCAGTCATGCGCAGAATGAAGCAGTCATCAATGCCGAGCATGTCATGCATCTGAGTCTGACCGAAGGCCTGGATCTGAACTGGCCATTTGGCAACAGTGTGCTAGAAAGTGTGTTTAAAATCTTCAAACAGAAAGAACTGTTGGAAGACGCCATCATTATCTACCGCATACAACGTGCGCCCGAACGCAGAATCTTCAAAATTGATGTGGGTAACATGCCCACACACATGGCCATGGCATTTGTGGATCGCATCAAAAACGAAATACATCAGAGACGTATCCCCACACAGACTGGTGGTGGGGTAAACATGATGGATGCCACCTATAACCCATTGAGCACCAATGAGGACTACTTCTTTCCAGTCACTGCCGAGGGTCGGGGATCCAGTGTTGAGACACTGCCCGGCGGTAGCAATCTGGGCGAAATCACTGACCTGAGATTCTTTACCAATAAGCTGTTCAGAGGTCTGCGTATTCCCAGTAGTTATTTGCCACAGACTGATGACGATGGCACACAGGCTTATAACGATGGTCGCACCACAACCGCACTGATTCAAGAATGGCGATTCAACCAGTATTGTAAACGTCTGCAGACCATGATTGTGGAAAAGCTGGATCTGGAATTCAAAATGTTCATGCGTTGGCGCGGCATCAACATTGACGGTCAACTATTTGAACTCAGATTCAATGAACCACAGAATTTTGCCAAGTATCGTCAGAGTGAAATTGACGGCGTCAGAATCCAGGCATTCACCAGTCTGGAGCAGATCCCCTATCTGAGCAAACGCTTCCTGCTCAAGAGATTCCTGGATCTTAGCGAAGAAGAAATGCAGGAAAATGACGAACTCTGGGCAGAAGAAAATCAGACTGCCAAAGAGGCGCCAGCTGGTGAAGCAGGATTGCGTGCAGTGGGCGTGACCAATGCGGGCATACAACAGGACATGGACAACCTGGCCGTGCCGGAACCAGACATCGGTGGTGAAATGCCGCTGGGGCAAACTCCTCCCGAAGCTGGTGCGGTGGCCGGAAATGCGCCTGCAGCACCCGCTGGTGGGCCCACCGCCCCTGGTGCTGGAATTTGACATTTTAAGTAAATAACTACATGCGCCTAATGGAAATGTTTGATGATGACAATATGAAAGGATATCGGACTGAAAAGGACGATAACACTGTCATGCGATTGAACGATCTGAGAAAGACAAAAATAACTCTCAGACAGATAAATCGCCTGCGAATCATGAACGATGTGCGTAAGTTGGAGCATGAGAAAGATCTGGAACAAGTGCAGAATCAATACAAAGCACCAGCAGCACAACCTCCCGGCCTCTAATTATTCTGACAGAATAATTAGAAAAACACACATTTAACCCCTGATTTTTACAAAATATGTAAATAATATTACATACAAATTGTATATCTAAGTTTGAAATAGTAACTTGGGTACCGTATACACCTTAAAGGAGTTGTTATGAACAAGTATGAAAAGTTAATTGAGTACATCATCAATGATGAATCAGATCGTGCTCGTGAACTATTCCATGAAATCGTTGTTGAAAAGTCACGTGACATCTATGAAAGCATCATGGACGATGAAGAAGAAATGGATGAAACAGTTGGTGGCAACCCTGTTAAAGGTCTGATGCAGGACGTTCAGATGGACGAAGAGGGCATCAGCGAAGAAGAAGACGACATGGACATGGATGCCGATATGGGCATGGACATGGATGCTGATATGGACCAGGACGACGAAGAAATGGACCACCATGCTGACGTTGGCGGTGAAGAAGAACTAGAAGACCGCGTCATGGACCTGGAAGATGCCCTGGACGAACTCAAGGCAGAATTCGATCAACTGATGGCTGGCGAAGAACATGAAGAAGAAATGTTCCCAGGCATCCACGGTGATGAAGATGAATCAGCTGAAGATTCAGAAGAAGATTCGGAAGAAGACGAAGAACTAGACGAAACTATGGTTCGTGAGTATGTTGAGCGTGTGGGTGACACTGGTCAGAAGTCCGAAGGCGGCGAAGTTGGTCGCGGTGGCAAATCAGCCAGCATCAACAAGCAAAGCAATGTTGCCAGCAAGAATGACATGGGCGGCTCAGCCAAGAACATCGCCACAGGTAAAGCTAACCCCGCTCCAGACGGCCAACGTCCTGCAGGCAAGGCTAGTGGATTTGTCAAGCCAGCTCAGGAACTAGATGTTGCCAAGCGTAATGTCAACAAGCCAGGTGGTCACGGTGCTGACAAGTTCTACGGCCACAAAGAAACCAGCTGGGAAAAGAACAAGGGTGCCGAAGGTCAGACCACTGACGGCAAACTACCAGTCAGTAACAAGAGTCTGGTTGGTGGCAAAGTACGTTAATACAGGAAACATCCATGTCCATGTATCTTAGAGAAAATTTAACGTTTGACCATGCCAGAATGGAAGTTCTGAGAGAAAGTCATGCTGACGGTCAGAGTAAGAATCTCTACATGAAGGGTATATTCATTCAGGGTGGTGTTAAAAATCACAATGAAAGAATATATCCAGTGGATGAAATTAGCAGTGCTGTCACCAGCATCAACGAACAAATCAAGGGTGGCTACAGCGTATTAGGCGAAGTAGATCATCCAGATGATTTAAAAATTAACCTGGACCGTGTGAGCCATATGATCACAGAAATGTGGATGGATGGCCCCAACGGTTTTGGTAAACTCAAGATTCTACCAACCCCCATGGGCAAACTAGTTGAGACCATGCTGGAAAGTGGAGTCAAACTTGGCGTATCAAGTCGCGGCAGCGGAAACGTTAACGAGGCAGACGGCAAGGTCAGTGACTTTGAAATAGTCACTGTGGATGTAGTTGCGCAACCCAGTGCACCCAACGCATACCCCAAGGCCATTTACGAAGGGCTAATGAACATGCGTGGCGGGCATCGGGTATTCGAGGTGGCCCGTGAAGCCAGCGCAGATCAAAGAGTACAGAAGTATTTGAAACAAGCTGTAACAAGCCTAATCAAAGATTTAAAAATTAAATAGGAGATCACAATGTTAGATGCTATCAAACCATTGTTAGATAGTGGCATCATCAACGAAGATACCCAAACTGCATTGAATGAAGCGTGGGAATCCAAGTT